>Ga0185299_10001127_pt1 | contig 57146 bp, 45 predicted proteins | sample PaiPotPPA55metaG_FD_128002 | JGI IMG/M metagenome (GOLD analysis project Ga0185299, IMG submission 128002) | Iron sulfur acid spring bacterial and archeal communities from Banff, Canada, to study Microbial Dark Matter (Phase II) - Paint Pots PPA... ... | reverse complement strand
AAGGTAGTCTTTGATCGGATCCGATAAGCCCAATTTCCCTTCTTCAATGAGGGTCAGAGCCGCCACACCGGTAACGATCTTCGTGAGGGAATAGATCCGCATGATGGTATCGCCTTGCATGGGTTTTCCCTGTTGCCGGTCTCGAAGTCCGGCGGCAAAGAAATCGGCTACTTCGCCTTTGCGGAGCAACAGGGCACTGATACCCGCATGTTTCCTTTCCTCCACGAACGACTCGATCTGCCGGTGCAGCCGTTCGAGTCGCTCAACAGAAAACTCAAGTCTGGCGCCGCCAGCGTTAGAAGACGTTGCAGCAGTAGTCACTGCAGGCAGACTAGCAGGGCTTTGCGAATAGAAAATGAAGGAGTTCGCGAAGTTCAGGGAGCTAGAAGACCGCGATTGCTGTCAATCTTCCCGGCAGCAAGCCGGGCATTTGGTAATGATGTAAATCGTACCACCACCCATTTCAGCCTGTCGTTCGCTCCTCGCGCAGCGTTCAAGGCAAAGTCGACTTCGTTAAACAGTTAGTGCAACGCGCGATAGCGCAGTCCTGATTGACAGCGGGCACCGCCTCGACCAGTAACTCCGGAAATTTCTCGACCGAAATCTATCCATCCCTTCCCATTCCAAGCCCGTAGCGCCTCCTCGTGGCTCTGCCAATTTTAGACTGATGAAACCTCGGGGGTTGCACTCGGGCTTAAAAGCGCCCTTCCTTCCTACCCAAGTCGAAGACGAGGAAGGCAGAACTCACTTACTGATTCACCTACCAATTGAGGAAGAGGATGAAGAGCGATGGTGTCTCTGGCTGCCCGATCAGGCAGGAATTGACTCGCGAGAAAGCGGGGCGCCACGCCATCCAATTTGCTTGACCCCCTCCGGGACCTCGGCTTGAATCACACCTGCAGCGGCGTGAACCGCGGGCACCGCAAGAAAGCCCTCCGCGCCCATCTGGCAAGTCCACCCCCCTTCGATGACAGCACCCATCCCCGACATCTCCCGCGACCTGTTCGACCTGACCGGATATTGCAGCGTTGTGACCGGGGCGAGTATGGGAATCGGCCTCAGCCTCGCCCAAGCACTTGCCCATAGGGGGTCGGATCTCGTGCTGGTGAGTCGGAATGCGGAACGCCTCGAGGAAGCGGCCGCGAAGGTGCGCGCGATCGGAAGGCGAGCTGTCACGGTTGCAGCCGATGTGACGGACGACAGCGCTCCCGAGCGGATCGTTTGAGGCGGCGGTGGGATTGGGTGGCCGCATCGACGTCCTGGTGAACAATGCGGGGTTCATGACGTTTGCCGATCCCTTCACCGTCAACGACGAGACGTGGGATGAGATTTTCAACGTGAATGTTCGCGCCCCAATGCGGATCACACGGGCAGTACTTGCCGAGATGGTGAAGGCGAACCGGGGCAGCATCATCAACAACGGAAGCTCTTGGTCGACGCGGGCGTCCGTTTTCAACCAAGACGGAGGTGGAGTGGACTATTGCTCGTCGAAGGCCGCTCTGCATGCGCTGACGCGGGCGACGGCCCAGGACGTCGCTCCGAAAAACATTCGCGTGAACACGATCGCTCCAGGCGCGGTGGACACCCCGATGCATGCCGACCACCGTGCGCTCCTTTTCGAGTTCGAGAAATACATCCCCCTTGGCAGGATCCAAGTGGCGGAGGACCTCGCCGGAGCTGTGATTTTCCTGGCCTCGGACGCCAGTGCCTACATCACCGGGCAGACCCTCCATGTCAATGGGGGCCTGCTTATGGTGGATTAGGAAAGACTTTGCCGGGAACTTCGCCATTTCTGAAATGGCGCGCGCCCGAGAACGCCCCACTATTGAGCATTTGGTCTATTGGAGCACCATGGCAAATGGGCCAACCCCGGAAAGGATGTTCCCGCAGTTAGGCGAGGTATCGACCACCGGTTTATCCACGACCACCTGCGCAAAAAGGAAATCGACGGCCAGGAAATAAGCACCTTTCGAGGTGCCACCCCGAATCAGCATGCAACTGATTCCCTTTTGAGTATTCACGATCTGACCTCCGTGGGACGTGAGACCGGCTCCGCGCCTTGGTTGCTTTGTTCGCGGGTGCGCGAAAAACTGCCGCCAAGCAAGGAATTAAATGCCGCAGATTCTCTTCGATATCCGCCGGATCACAGCGCCCGTTCGAGAACTCTCTAATTCGGTGTGGCCCCGAAGCCGTGTAATAGATCGTGCCCAACATGAAATGAAAACGCCATAACGTTTCATCATGCGTCAGACGAGGCAGACACTCACGCAACGCGTTGATAAACGTAGTGCCGGAAAGATCAAAGTTCTCCGCTACCAGCTTATCGAGCAAGGCGGAATTCTCGGCCGCTAGAATGGCCCGTAGTCGGATAAACGAAGTCTGCCCATTCTCACCCCGAGCAACCGTGAGCGCCGGACGGGCAAAGGCGGTTAACACTTCTTCGAGTTTCGGCCGCCGGCCATTCTTCCGGGCTTCCTGCAGCAGCCGCATCCGAGCGGAATTCAAATCGCCACAATGCCGGCGATAGACCTCCGAGAGCAGACCTTCTTTGCCTCGAAAGTAGTAACCGAGCAGTGACCAATTGACCCCGGCGGCCGCTGCGATCATACGAACGGAGACGCCAGCGTAGCCATGTTCCGCAAATAATCGTTCAGCGGCAACCATCAGTTTTTCGCTGGTATGGTTATCTGCCGGATGCTCCAGCGGTTCAAGGTCAGCCATAGAGTTGAACAAATGGATTGTACATTTGGATTGAACAGTCGTGCAAATGATGCAACGCCCCTCCGAGTGGGTTGATCAACATTTGCTGGGTTTGGAGAGCGCGCTTTATTAACGTTCGGTTACGTCTCGCACTCAGTAGCACCCCACAAAAACAGAAATACTGTTTTCGAATCTCGGTCTTTGTGATCTTAGTGTCCTTCTGTGAATCCTTTTCGTGGCGAGCGAACAAGCCTGGCCAAGCCTGAGAAATCTTTATGTTAATCGGTATCGACTGGGGCGGAACTAAGATCGAAGGCGTTGCTCTCACTGAGGAAGGAAAAGAACTCGTTCGCCTGCGTGAACCTACGCCACGCCATGATTATGAAGGATGCATTCAGATCATTGCGAATCTTGTCAAACACCTCGAAAAGGTAACCGCAAAAACCGGCTCTATCGGCATTGGCATCCCCGGCTCCCTCGAACCGAAGTCGCGACTCGGCAAAGGAGCCAGTTCAACCTGGTTAATTGGGCGCCCCGTGGAGAACGATCTGCGTACAGCCCTTGGACGCGAAATCCGGGTCGAGAATGATGCTGATTGCCTGGCCGCCTCCGAAGCGGTCGATGGCGCCGGAGCCGGTTTTAACGTGGTCTTTGCGGTGATTCTCGGCAGCAGTGCGGGCGCAGGAATCGCCGTTGGCGGAAGGGCGCACCACGGCCCCAATAACAACGCCGGTGAATGGGGGCATAATCCCCTTCCCATTCCGGACGTGACCGAGATTCCGGGCCCTCCTTGTTTCTGCGGCAAACATGGCTGTCTCGCTTCCTGGGTCTCTGGCCTCGGGTTCGAGCAAGATTACGCGCGGCACACCGAGAACAAATTAACTGCCGACAATATTGTCGCCAAGATGCGGAACGGAGATCGCCTCGCGCGGCTGATCTGGCGGCGTTATATCAATCGCCTGGCGCGAGGTTTGTCCGTGGTCGTCAACGTCCTTGACCCGGACATTTTGGTAATGGGCGGCGGCATGTCTAATATCGACGAGATCTATACGGACCTCCCCACCGAATTAGCGCAGTATACTTTCTCGCCGGTGTTCGAAACCCCCATCCGGAAAGCGATACATGGCGATTCCAGCGGTGTCCGCGGCGCCGCCTGGCTTTGGAAATAACGTTTGGTGTTCCTCTTTCGCTAAAGCTATGGAGGACAAGCACTCACATCGATCTATGGATTCTGCAGCCTTTCAGCAACGCTTCGTTTTCGGCGGAAAGCTGATAAAAGAAGCCGGCGAACTCGCGCTCGATTACTTTCGACGCCTCGATACCTTGGTTATCAAAAGCAAGGGCCAGCAAGACATGGCAAGTCAGGCCGACCTTAATACTGAGATCCTGATTCGTGATCGCCTTAAAGCCCGGTTCCCGGAAGACGCTTTTCTCGGTGAAGAGACTGGGCGCACTGAGTTCGCTCATGACCAGGGGATCTGGGTCGTCGATCCGATTGACGGAACCCAACCGTTCATTAGCGGCTTAAGCGGGTGGTGCGTCTCCATCGCCTTTGTATTCGGGGGAGAATTGCAAATGGGTTTCGTTTTCGGTCCGGCCCGGCAGGAACTCTTTGCGGGCGGACGCCAGGCAGCGGCGACCTTGAACGGAAATCCTATTCGGGTGAGCGCCGCCACTCGTTTGACCGACGGTATTCTCGGGGTCGGTTACTCGCCTCGGGTGAAGCCGGACGAATTTCTACCTGTCTTCTCCAACCTTCTGCATGGCGGCGCCATGTTTTATCGCGAAGGCTGTGGTGCGTTGGCCCTATGCTATGTCGCCTGCGGCCGTCTAATTGGGTATGTAGAGCCGCACATTAACTCCTGGGATTGTCTGGGTGCGCTCGCCGTCATCCAAGCCGCGGGCGGTCAAATCAACGATTTCCTCGACGGCGAAGGCTTGTGGAAAGGCAACCGAGTGGTTGCAGGTTCTCCTTCACTCTACGCAGTTTTAGAACGGTTATTTCACGATCGTTAAGCACTAGGCGATCGTGGAGCGCGCCTCGGCGTCCTCTGTCGTCCCGCCATCCGCGCATGCGCGTGCGGGTCAATATAAGCACGATGCGTCCTGACCCCGGTAGCGGCGACTGTCCATTGCGTAGCTGATGATCCTTGCTGTGACGCTTGCGCGAAGTTTGCAAACACCACCTGATCCAACGCGCAGTCGCCATGGCCCAGCGCTGGGATGGCGACTGGCCGTTGGGTTAAGGATAGTTCGTGCGCTTCGATCGTGCTAAACGGTGTCACGTCGTCTGCGGCGTCAATGGACAGTCGCCGCTACCGGGGGCGCGTTAGCTGTTAGGTTGACGCGCGGTTAGACGACCTGTTACTTGATTGCTAGCCGGTTGCCGCGGATAGAACGTTAACTTGATTTTCTTCGGATTGGGCTCCCCTTTTATCTCCGGGCCGATAGCGCATTTACCCACATGGACAGATCCTGGTTGAATTCCTGTGGACGCTCCAATTGTAGAAAATGGCCGGCGTCGTTCACGAAAACCACATCGTAGTCACCGTATTTTCGATCCCCATCGACATTGGTGGCATCCGAAAGCGGAGGCTTAGCATTGATGGCCCGGATGGGCACTCCCGCGGCGCTAAAAAGCTTCTCCGCATCAAGATTTGGTGTGTCAAGTTTCAGGGCCACGGCCATTGCCTGATTGGCCGCCATCGCTTGGTGTTCGACCCAATGCCGAATGGAAGGGTCGCTTGTTTTAGTAAACAGCGACGAAAGATCGCCCATGTATCCCGCGAAATTGTTTCGTAACCGCTCAGCGTCCGCTTGAGCCGATTCCACCGAACGCCGAATCGTGACATCGTGCAGGCTATCTACCAGGACCACGCCAAGCACCCGGCCGGTCAGCAAGTGAGCTGCCTGAAGTGATACCGGGCCGCCCATCGAGTGCCCAATCAAGATGATGCGTTTGAGTTTCAAGTCGTCAGCAACCGCCCGGACGTCATCGGCTAACCCAGGAATGGACCATTGCTTTCTATTGCTCCCCGACTGCCCGTGACCAGCTAGGTCTAGGGTGACGACCCGATAGTTCGTCGCGAAGACGTCAGCCTGCTCCCGCCAGAAAAACCGATTACCAGCCCAGCAATGGACAAATATCAGGGATGTCTCCCCGCTTCCGCGCACATCGTAAACGATCTTTACGCCGTCGGATGATAACACCGAACGGGTATCTATCTGTGCGCTTTCCGCCGGCGATAAGTAGAGCATCGCGCAAAAGACGCCTGAGACGGCCAGCCGTTCTAACATTCTGTTTATCATATCGATTATAGAATATCTATTGGTGCATTTTATATTCGAACGAATATATTTCGGTGAAATGAGCGATTTCCCCAATCCAGATCGAATAGAAATCGCCATCTTGCGGCTTTTAGTGAACGATGCACGCCTCTCGAATAAAGAGTTGGCGGCAAAGGTGGGTCTGGCCCCTTCAAGTTGTCATGAGCGTTTGAAGACACTTAGAGAGCGGAACATTCTCTTGGGCTCACACGCCGAGGTCGATCTGCGAGCTCTGGGTTTAGCTCTGGAAGCCTTATTATTCGTGCAACTGGCGAAGCTCAAAACCCAGGAAGTCGACAAATTCGTTCTTGAAACGTCCAGCGTACTTGAGGTTAGAAGCGTATTTCTCGTTTCGGGACACTTCGACATGGTCGTCCACGTTGCTATCAGAGACATGGAACACTTGAAGTCCGTGATCTCGAACCACTTCAACCGGCACGTCCACGTTGTCCGAGTTGAGACCTCCGTGATTTTCAACCGCAGAACCCAGCATGCTATGCCGCTGCGAGAGACCAGCCATCACAGTTCGTCGCGATCAACTCAATTGCCGAGCCGGCGCCGAGCCAAGGAGCGTTTGAGCTAAGTAACGCGGCGGGTCACATCCGATCGAACCATACGTCCTATTTGGGCGCATACTCCGGATGCGCCAACCATCACGGACGAGCGGGCGTGTCCTCCGACCTGTCCGACGAAGCCTTGGCGAAAGCCTTGGCGAAGGAGGGAGCTCGTCCCTACCGAGACAGATGTTTCAGCTTGTCTGGATTGCCAACAATATAGACGGCCCGGATCCGGCCCTCGTTGATTTCGAAAGTCATAGCGTGTTCCGCTTTTCCCCGGATGAGCAGCAACACACCCGGTTCGGCGTTCAAGTTAGCGAACCTCACTTGCACTCCTTTCGGCAGGCGCTGCCGAACCGAAATGAAAAAGCGTACAACCTTGTCGATACCTAAAATCGGGCGCAACGCCGCTGCCACTTTCCCGCCGCCATCCGAATACATCACCACGTCCTTCGTTAGGAGATTCATCAAACCGTCGGTATCGCCTTCGGTGCATGCCGCCAAGAACTCTTGCACCAGTTTCTCAGACTCAGCGCGTTCGGCTTGAAAACGCGGAGATCGGGAGGCGAGCCGTTCCCTGGCCCGGCTAAACATTTGGCGGCAATTCGCTTCGGACTTGTCCACGATCCGGCTGACTTCGTCGTAGTCGTATTGAAACACTTCGCGTAACAGGAAGACGGCCCGTTCAGCGGGATTAAGAGTCTCCAACAACAACAGAAAAGCGTTGGTGAGTGAGTCCGCCAGCTCGGCCCGACTATCCGGCGACGGTTCATCCGCCACTAACAACGGTTCCGGGAGCCAGACGCCGACGTATTGCTCCCGCTGATGTCGAGCCGAACGCAGATGGTCAATGCAAAGCCGGCTGACGATCGTGGTCAGATAAGCTTTTGCCGATTGCACCGGAGCAGTCGGTTGGCGCTGCCAGCGCAGAAAAACGTCCTGGGTGATATCTTCAGCTTCAACAACGCTTCCCAACATTCGATAAGCAATGCCGAAAACCAGGGAGCGATGTTGTTCGAAGATCTCCGCAGCGGTCATGAGTACAATCCTACGGCCTCCGTTAAACAACCCTGAACGGATTCGCCGCGGATAACCAGTTGCGCTGCTCGCTTTGCGCTGAGCAAAGCGGCGTCAGCTAAAAGGCCTTGATCACCCACCCAATCGCCCGCCAAGAAAAGGTTTTTGACGCCCGTGACGACCGGACCGGGACGTCCAACCAGACCGCCGGCGCTGGCCATCGCCAACGCTGGGTAAACGCGCATCTTGGGCAGATAGCGGCGCACGACTAGTTCATTCCGCCAACCGGGTTGAATGCTTTCAAGCCAATCTTCTAATTCGCATTCGACCGCCTTGGCATCGTTCGATTGATTCGGATGAAGATACTTAGCGGCATGGATCAATGCCCCGCTTTCGGGCGCGAGTTTGGCCCAGGCCGAGTGCAAAGAAAAATAGAACGGACGATCTATCCCTAAGGCAAAGCGATGTTCCGGACGAGGTAGTCTTTTCAGCCCAATATCCAGGCAAGCCGCCTCAACCGGGATCATTTTCTTCACTGATTCTGCCATGATTTCGCCGGCGGTGTCTCTGGTCAACGCAACCGCCACCGCCGGAGGAACCGCTAGAACCACCGACTCAGCCCGGCAAGCGTAGTCCTTTTCTATCCCGATCGCCCACCCTGCTCCGTCCGGCTGAATCTGATGGACCGCCTGATTCACAACTAGAAGCACTCCGGCTTCGGCGGCAGCGCGGCGAAGCTCACCGACCAAGGTTTGCCAGCCATGGTCCAGATAGAGCACACCAGCCCCGAGAGCGATCTGGACCTGTCGAAGCGATGCCCCGGCACTCTGCAGATCCGGAGCGTTTGCGTAGGTCGAAACCCGGCACAGCGCAGCAACTAACTGCCGAACCTGCTCATGCTTCACCCGCTCCTCCAGCCATTGGCTAAGCGACACCCAGTTCCATTGAGCCACATCCAGTTGCCCTAGTTTTGCCAGGAAGGCGCTGAGCTCGAGCTTGGCGGAAATGGTGAAGGCCTGCGAAGCCATTAACGATATGATTCCACCGGGTTGTTTATGAAGCTTCCCGCGCACTGAGATCCACATTCCTTTGCCCCCTGGGACCTGTCCTGTGAACTCTACTCCCAATTCGCGCAAGACTTCCATGCCTCCGCCGCCGCGGTAAAGCGCATGTGGCCCCTGGTTAAAAACAAATTCGTTGCCGACCACCGAACCAGCTCGTCCCCCGAGGTGAGACGATCTTTCGTAAAGAATCACCGATTTACCGGCTCGCGCTAGCAGCGTGGCCGCTGTCAGACCCGCGATGCCGCCGCCGATCACGGCCGAGTTGTACGTCTTCCAATCCTGCATAAGTCTTCTGTCCTTTCTCTAGACAAGACGATCGAAGGATCAGTCCTGTGACAGCCGCCGGAGATTTCCGTTCCCAGCGGCACGCCGTCACCCGAATTTGACTTCGAATAACCGACTCTTAATGGCAGGCTAGCTTTAGAGGACGGAATAATCGCATGATTCACCAACACCTGACTGAAGCCGACGAGTTACTGGAGGGATGGTCCTTTCTCGGCAAGAGTGAGAGAGTCAGCCGGTTCGAACGCCTTCCCCGGGAACAAATGGATAAGTTTTTCCTGGCCTTGGATCCTAAGGCGCAATCGGAATTGGTCCTTGGACTCCCGGAAGGAGTCCGCCGCTTGTACATCCGTTTACTCGCACCGGATGATGTCGCCGATTTGATACAAGAATCTCCCCGGCGTCATCGAGAGTACCTCTTAGAGCTTCTGGACGACATGACGCGGCAGGATGCGCGCGCCCTGTTGGCCTACCGAGAAGACGTCGCCGGCGGCCTGATGAATCCACGATTTGCCCGCCTCCGTCCACAAGCTTCCATCGAAGAAGCGATCACCTACCTAAGACAACAACTGAGCCAGGTTGAAACCATTTACGATGCGTACGCTCTCGACGAAGAACAGCGGCTAGTCGGTGTGGTTTCCTTAAGGGATCTGGTGGCGGCAGATTCGACCAAGCGGGTCGAAGATGTGATGAACAACAATCCGTTGGTGGTCTCAGAATTTACCGATCAGAAAGAGATCGCCCACTTGTTCACTGAGCACGGCGTGGAAGCGATTCCGGTGGTTGATGAACAGCGCCACATGAAGGGTGTGGTCATGGCGGACGACTTACTCGATGTGCTTCAGGAGGAAGATACTCACGATATCCAGAAACTAGGCGGTATGGAGGCATTGGATGGACCGTATCTTCAGACCACTTTCTTCCAGATGATCCGGAAACGAGCCGGCTGGCTGGTGATTCTTTTTTTGGGCGAGATGCTGACCGCGTCTGCCATGGCCCACTATGAACACCAGATCGAACAGGCCGTGGTGTTGGCCTTATTCATTCCGTTGTTGATTAGCAGCGGCGGGAACACCGGTTCCCAGGCAACCACTTTGATTATTCGGGCTATGGCGTTGGGTGAGCTCCGCCTGAAAGATTGGTGGCGCGTAGTCACCCGGGAAGCCGCCGCCGGTGTCCTGCTCGGATGCTTGCTGGGTGCGATCGGATTCACCCGGGTCGTTGTCTGGCAAGCGATCGCCAAGACGTACGGCGAACATTATCTGCTCGTCGGGCTCACCATAGCTTTGAGCTTAGTCGGAATAGTAACTTTTGGAACCATCGTTGGCTCGATGCTGCCTTTTATTCTGCGACGTTGCGGACTCGACCACGCCAGCGCTTCCGCCCCTTTTGTTGCGACCCTGGTTGATGTCACCGGCATCGTCATTTACTTCAGTGTCGCCAAACTGATTCTCACCGGAACTCTCTTGTAGAGAGTGATCGGCACGCCGAGGACTAGTCTACATTCAGGACATTTCCGCGTTGGAACACTAGGGCCGAATGGCGGTTCCCTGGGTCATTTGGTTTTCACCCAGCACAGCCGCCAGCGCGGCTTGCACCGCTGCATACGCTTGTCCTCCGAGGATGCCATGTCCGACAACCGTCGGATGAGTCCCATCCCAGAACAGATATTGGTTAGGATTTTTAACCACCTTACCGTAGTTGGGCGGGTTAAACGTTTCGTAGGTGAAGGCAGCGTCCGTGACATTGGTAAGGCCGTAGTCAGTTGGGAATTTCAGTACCTTCTCAAACAAGGCATACACGTCGAACTCAATGATCTTGATCCCCGGGAGCGTCTGCGGCAATTGGGTTAACTCTGCGTGCAGGAGTGGATTGTATTCGGCAACAAAATCATTGGCTTCCTTCCGGTATTGAGGATCGGTGCGAAAGTTTGGCTTCTCACCCAGTGGCGGCAGGTTCGGCACCAGAAAATAGCGTCCTCCTTGGTTGTACAGCGTAGTAATTGCCTCGCCGAGGTGATCCCGAATCTTCTCCGGCGTTGTGACCGGGCTGCCGTCTTGCACCAGGTAAATGACATCGTTTCCGCCGCTCCACACCGTGAAAAGCGTCTCCGAAATCTTCGGCATCCGTGCATCGGCGGTGGTCAGTAAATCGATATAAGTTTTGATCTGCGTCTGGAGATTTGGCAGGTAATAGCCTGGCCAAAAGGTGAACGTGGTATAGCCGTCGGCACTGGTTGAACCGCCCCAGGCAAAATCGGTACCGTAAAGATTCGTTCCATCATTACGCTGGAGCGAATTAAACGCTAGCAATCGAACGAGGTCTTCCACCCAGACCGGACCGTCGGACCAGCGACCCTGGTCGTAATAGTATCCGTTGTATTCGGCAAGCCAAAGAGAAAGGGAGCTCGAATAATAGTAGGTATTTCCCAAGTCACTTAAGCTGTCGCCGAAGGCGACAACGGCCGACAATTTCTGAGCGTGAACGGGTGCCAGAGGCAACCCGAACGCAAGCAAAGCGAAGCAGAAGTTGAGAGGGGTCTTCACTATAATTACAAGAATTTCTATAATTCCATTCCTCGCAAAAACTCTCGCTCCCCGTCAAGCGAAAATGTGAACCGCTTCTTTATTCTTTTGTGCGGATCTAGCTGAGTTGCTTGTTCAAGCGTGCAGCGGTTGCTCGATGGGGTCGCCGATTCGAATAGCGCTAAATTGCACTTCGAATCCTGCTCGTTCCGGCGAACAGCACATCAAGCCGGCCTGGGTTTGGCTAGCCTCAGGGAAATAAGCGAGTCGCAGCATCGGAAATGAAACCCCGTCCAAAGAGTATTGAATCCTAACGGCAGCGCCTTGCTTGGTTAGTCGCAACCAGACCGGACCGATTGAACCGAAGGGCAGCACCGACCAATCAGAAAACTCGCGAGTCACCACCGCCGAGAAATGGGGTAGTCCGTCCGTGTATTCGATACCTGCTTTGATCCAATTAGCTGAGTCCAGCCGGATCATGACTCCCGCTTGATCGTACAAGGCTTCGTACTTCCCTTCGATTTTGACTTGGATCGTAAAATCACCCGTTCTCTGCTGGTAATAGAAATGGCCGTTATCCCGAACAAAGCCGTAGTGCGTGATCCTCCAGAAATCAGTCCTGGAGCCAGTTACCACGCGGAGCTGTTCGCTATCAGCCTGCCAAACCGGAGGTTCATTAAGCCATTGCATCAAGCGGGGGTCCTGTCTCAGAAATAACATGGCTTTCGTTTGCAATCAAAATGGGCAGCCGGCAAGGCACGAGGAGGGCGCATATCTAGATTGATACGTAACCGACGAGTAATGCAGCCGCCGCCAACGTTGGTAGGGCGAGGCTCCCGCATGACCGAAAAGGATTCGCACGGGGCGCGTGTGTCGAATGGACCGACGCGAGCTGTGGGTAAACGTGCCGAGTCGTTGTCCACGGTGGGTCGCGGCTCGGCACGGTTCCAGGCATGAGGGACAAAATGGTAGGCCAAAACCACGTCGCCTTGCGAAATTTATTTGGCCATTCGGGAGCCTCGCCCTACCAGCGCTGGGCGGCTCGTCCCTACCATGGGATCGTTTATTGGCTCCTGAAGCGAGCCGATTTGAAAAGCTCGCAAAGCATATCCCCTCTGCTTTAGGATTGATCTGGCTTGCCTGCGTGTTTGATCGATTGGCCAGGAAAACAGTGCGCCAGCTCGGGAACACACGCTACCCCCATGAACGCGCCGCATTCGGAGAACCAAAAAGAAAATAAACACCGGCGTCTCCGGCTCTTTGAGAGCATCCCCACGCTCAATCGTACCGAGGTCACCGCTAATTTAGCGGCGGGCATTTCTTTAGCAGCTTTGAATATTCCGCAGGCCTTGGGCTACGCGAAGATTGCCGGAATGCCGGTCGTTACCGGGCTCTACACGTTGTTGGCTCCTTTAGTGGCTTTCGCCGCCTTGGGATCTTCTCGTTACCTGGTAGTAGCGTCCGACTCAGCCACTGCAGCTATTCTAGCCGGTGGTTTGGCCGGCCTCGCCGCAGCCGGTAGCGAACAATATGTTTCATTGGCTGGGCTGGCCGCATTGTTGACGGCTGGCTTTCTTCTGCTCGCGCGTTTGCTCAAACTCGGATTCCTGGCCGATTTCCTTTCGCGCACGGTCTTGATCGGGTTCCTCACCGGCGTCGGTTTCCAGGTCGGCATCGCGGTCCTGAATCAGATGCTTAAACTGGAAGTGCACGGAAGCAATCCGCTTAGCCAGTTGCTTCAAATCGTCAAGCAACTAGCCAACGCTAACCTCCCCACTCTGGGTCTGTCCTTAGGCGTGGTAGCTGCAGTGATGCTGCTCCGCCGTTTTTCCCCGCGGTTTCCAGGATCCCTCCTCGCCGTCGTCGTGACGGTGTTCGCCAGCGCTACCTTTGATTTCTCTGGACACGGCATCGAAGTGATCGGTCCGGTTACCGGCGGACTGCCTCATCTCTCGATCCCGATGTTCGATTGGAACTTAGTTCATCAGCTCTTGCCGATTGCTGGTTCCTGCTTTCTCATGATTGTGGCTCAAAGCGCGGTCACCGCGCGGGCCTACGCCGGGAAACATCATCAGGTGCTGGATGAAAATGGCGATCTGCTTGGCCTTTCGGCGGCTAACGTCGCCGCCGCCCTGAGCGGCGCTTTTGTCGTCAATGGCAGCCCAACCCAAACCGCGATGGTAGAAACGTCCGGCGGCAGCAACCAATTAGCGCATCTGGCGACTGCTTTCATGGTCACCCTCGTCCTCCTCTTCCTGACTGCTCCGTTACGCTTTCTTCCAGTCTGTGTACTCGGCGCGATTGTGTTTACTATTGCGATCCGGCTCGTGGATTTCCGGGGATTGCATGATCTTCGCCGGAAGAGCCCGGGTGAGTGGTTGCTTGCACTAGGTACCGCGGTTTCCGTCGTTTTGTTCGGAGTGGAAAACGGCATCCTGCTGGCCCTGGTGTTGTCATTGCTCCAGCATGTCCGGAACAGCTACCGGCCTCCGTCAGCCGTAGAAAGTCAGGCCGCTGATGGTCACTGGCAGATGAGCCCTTTGGAGCCGGCCCAGATGGCGGCGCCCGGCTTAATCGTCTATTGGTTTGGCTCCGATTTGTTCTATGCAAACATCGATCGTTTCTCTGCTCAGACACGCACTTTGGCGGCGAGATCGCCCTCGCCACTCCGCTGGCTGGTGGTCGATGCTGGACCCATTACGACGATCGACTACTCGGCCAGCAGCGCTCTTAAAGAATTGATTCAGGAGTTAGCACAAAAGGGAGTTACGATGGTATTCGCTCATATCAGCCCAAGCTTGCGGGCAGAGCTCGATCGGAAAGAGTTAACCGCCGTCATCGGCGCCAACCGGTTGTTTGACACATTGCGGGAATGTCTCGCCAGCCTGCAGGCGGAGTCCGGCATCGGCCGGTAGCAGAGAAAATCTCACGCAAAGCCGCAAAGACGCCAAGCGAAGACATGAAACGTGATTGGCTGTGCTCCGGATGTGAGCGTGCCAACTTCCATATGGTAGGGCGAAAAACTCGGCTCCGCTACCGCCCAGCGCAAATCGTCCTCGTCCTCGTCGTCGTCCTCGTCCTCGATTGGTTGGTGCAGCGCCCAGGCAGCCCGAATAGCGACTCCGGGCGATCAGGGATCCTATCCGAGTGTCTGAGGAGTCGCACGCCCCGGGCAGAGCACCACGAATATCGAGGACGAGGACGATTTGCGCTGGGCGATAGCGGAGTCGGGTTTTCGCCCTGCCATATGGAGGTTGGCACGCTCACATCCGGAGCAACTGGCAGCCCACCGCGGCGAGCTGCCAGATCAATCTACTATCTGCCGGTTAGAGCGCGCTATTTACTTCGGCGTCGAGAAGGTGTTCGCTCCTTGCGCGAAACTGCTAGGACTGATCGCCCACACAATCAGCGAGTAATCATTGGTGCCTGGGATTAGGCCAGTCAGTTTCATGGTGGTGCCTTTCGTCAAATACGCCTGCGTCGGGGCGTAGACGAAGCCAACATTGAGATCCGTGAGAGTTACAATGTAACCCTTGGCTCCACTCACCGCGTCCCAGGTCGCCGTCGCTGTCGTCGCCGTGGAGGTAACATTCACATTGTTGACCCCTCCAGGACCATTCAGGGGGCTAACATCCGTGACCACCAGTTCGGGGAAGAACTCTCCACCCCAGAGTGAACCGTTACCCGTACAGTTATCATAGCCGGCGCCAGCGCTAAAGCCGGGGTTCCCAAAAGATAAAGCGGGAGGAAGCCCGTTCGTACCTTGGATGATATCGAATAACTCGTTAGCAGCGAGCCCTCCGGAGCCGCCGTTGAAAGGAGCTCCTACCGCGTACAACAGCGAGTTAAAGTAACCGATGTTCTTGAGTCCGAAATAATGGAAGCCGGCATTCAGGATACTTAAATAGCCAGCCCAGATCGGAGAGGAGACACTGGTTCCGCCGATGATGATCCAACCACCATTTATATGTGAGTAAACAGAAACTCCCGTGAATAGATCGGCAACGGCAGCGACATCCGGCACGTTGCGAAAAGAGGAAGATCCGCCGTTCCTAGTAACATAGCCGGGAACCGGTTCCGAGGTTTGATAGAACGGAATCGGCCAATAGGAGCTAATACCGCCGCCAGTAGCACCGGCATGGGAAGCCAGTTCGTTCCAGGCCTGTTCACCCAAGTAGTTCGAGTTACCGTCAGTGAACAAAGTAGTACCTCCTACCCCGGTAATGAACGGTTGTGAACCGGGGTCAGAAACATTGTAAGGAGCCGTAGCTCCGTCGCCATAGGCGCCGTTGTCTCCTGAGCTGGCCAGAACGGTGATCCCTTCCCCCGTCAGTTGTTCCAGTACCGTGTTTTCGGCTTCCATGGCGGAAGTACCTTGGTAACCCTCGTCCTGTCCGTAAGAGATGCTAAAGATCTGCGCTTTATGTTCATCGGCCACCATGGTCATTGCGTCGAGCAACGCGGTTTGGAAGGTGTCGATCGAATCCTCGTAAACCAATACCTCGGATACCGCCGGGTTGATTCCGATGACCATGTCGATATCCAGCACGGCTTCACCTTCTACCTGCGGGTTCGAGATGGTGATGGGAGATTTGTCAACGCTCACCGGCGTTATTTTTGGCAGGGGCAGCTGGTTCGCCTGCAAATATTTGGCGACATCAACGACCGAATATCCCCCTTGTTCAAACAGGGCCACCACGGTGTTGTTTTGAAGCTTACCAAAGGCGGGAATACTATAGGCGGTGCGTAAGTTGGCCGCATTATAGCCTCCACCCGGACCGCTTCCGTGTGTGCCGTTGGTTTTCCCGGCTACGTCAGCCGCGACGGGTTCAGGGGATTCTCCCAGGACCTTACCAATCTTGATATGCGGCGCATATTGTTTGCTGCTGGTTAGCCCAAGAACCGCGGAAATCTTAGCAGCAATGGCACTTGGGATAGTCGGATTAAAACTCGCCGAATAGAATTCCGATCCGTCTGGCCCACGGTAGCTGTTAATCTGGGTTTTGAAGATGGTTTGCAACTGGCCAACCGAGCCGCGCACGCTCAGAACCGTGCGAGCACTGGATTCTTGTGACACTTTTAAGCCGGCTGAAACCGCCCATTCCTTGAGGGCAGCATAATCCGCGGCGTTAGCACCATACCGGGCGGCAAATTCTTCGGGCGTAATATATTGATGAAATAGCGTATCCCCAGGGGTTGAAACCCGGCGCGCGAATTCAGCGGCGCCTTTAGGATCCGACAACGGCAAACACAGGGTCACCCCCATCTCCTGGTTCACGTCAAGCGGCGCCAGGAAAGTGGATCTGGTAACCAACGGCGAGATCTCGATGGTAGGCTCCGCCAATAACGCGCATGGGCCTAAGACAATTGAGGCACAACCCAGCGTCGTTACGGTTCGGAGCAGACGCCGGGCGATGGTGCCGCGACTCGAATCGATCGCCTTACTGCAGGCTCTTATTTTAAATGGACTTAGCATAGTTTGTTTTCTTCTTCAGCTTCTGGTGAGCCACGCAATCGAAGGGAAACGCTGGGCTCCATATAGTCTGTTCCCGGAAAAAATCAGAAAAGTTGCAGATTTTTTTCAGCTGTCGCAGAAAATAGGGACGTGATTGGTGGAAGGTGGAAGGCGGGGCGTGGAAAGTGACGGGGTGAGAGGTGAGCCGTAGCAGCGAAGCTGCGTCTCATGATAGCCTAGGGCGAAGCCCTAGGACACTCGACCAAAACCGATTGAGCGCTGAAGGCGCGACACAAATCGGCGCAATGGTTTCATACGTCCCGGACCGAACCCGAACCGTCCGGAATCGGATTGATCCGCGCTTTCAGCGCTGATGCGTTTTTTATTCGGAATCCTAGGGCTTCGCCCTAGGCTATCATGAGACGCAGCTTCGCTGCTACCGGCTCACCTCTCACCAATCACCTTGATTGCCCAGGGCGATGTGCTTAGCGTTCCCGGCGGCATGACTGGTTGGCTAAGCTCAAGCGCGGGTGGGCATCTCGGATTCGAGACCACCCAATGGAGCTTGGTCTCTGCCGCCACCGACGACGAACAAAGGCGAAGCGCTCTCGAGGGGCTCTACCGGAGCTATTCCAGCCCTATCTACGCGTTTATTCGACGCCACGGCTACGGCCGCCAGGACGCTCAAGATCTCACTCAGGATTTCTTTATTCATCTCGTGGAAAAAAATGCGTTTAGTCGGGCTGATTCGGAACGAGGAAAATTTCGGATGTTCCTGCTCGGATCCTTACAGTTTTTCTTGCAACACGCCGCCGAGCGGGCTCGAACCGAGAAACGCGGGGGGAAAGCCGAGATTATATTTCTGGATGACGAGACCGCCGAAGCCGGCTACCAACTCACTGACCCTGGCCAAACCGCCGAACAGATCTTTGATGCTCGCTGGGTCGCCGCCATCATTGAAGGCACACTGAGCCGGTTGGAAGCCGAGATGGAGCAAAGCGGTAAGAAAAAGCTGTTCGATCAAGTCCGCGGTTTTCTCCTTGAGGATGAAGAGAGCTCTTACATTGAATTGGCTCAACGCACTGGGCTTACCATCAGTGCAGTTAAAACGGCGATTTATCGGTTCCGGGGACGTTATCGCGAGCTGTTGCGAGCGGAAGTCGCGCGCACCGTAATGAGTTCCGCCGATTTCCACGATGAGATTCGCGCGTTCCGTGCCTCTGTAGGGGGAAGGCGGGGGAGGTGAGAGGTGATTGGTGATTGGTGATTGGTAGCAGCGAAGCTGCGTCTGATGATAGCCTAGGGCGAAGCCCTAGGAACCGCCCCACACAGCGCCAACGCACTGAAGGTGCGTTTCAATTCGTGCCCCCGATGTCTCTTCGGTGTTGTACGCTGTACGGCGGTACCACCCGCGCCGAAAATTTCCTAGGGCTTCGCCCTAGGCTATCATCAGACGCAGCTTCGCTGCTACCAATCACCAATCACTAATCACCTTTCACCTCTCACATCTCATATTGCTTGCGCTGCGCTGGCGTTTCTCGCTAACTCTGAAAATGTGGACGCGCGAGCTGTTAGGGTATGAGTGCTGATATTTTATTGGTAGAAGGGATTTGCCGGCGTTGTCATCAAGGCATCAAACCTAGCGTTTCCTCTTATGGCTATTGCCTCGATTGCCTGTTAATGCCTCTGTTCGATTTCGCCGATCTCAATGACGAGAACGCCGGCAACCAGTTCGAACCTTATGAAATCTTGACGCATCCGGACGGTTCTTTCGTTGAGCTCGGGCGAGGATCAATGGGAACCACTTATCAAGCCCTTGATACCACGCTGCAGTTCCCGGTTGCGCTCAAAGTCATCGATTTCAAGGCAGCCGGCGTGGAGTCTAATCGAGAACGGTTTCTCCGGGAAGCACGCGCGGCGGCCAAGCTCCGGCATCCGAATGTAGCCAGCGTCCTTTATTATGGGGTTCGGCCGTACGGCGCTTGCTTCTACGCCATGGAGTTGGTCAAAGGAGAGACTTTGGCGGAACGAGTCGAGCGGACCGGACCGCTATCAAATCGGGACGCTTTGGAAGTGATCGCTCAGGTCGCCAAAGCGTTGGAAGCAGCCGAAAAGCATGGGTTAGTGCATCGGGATTTGAAACCGGCCAATCTGATGCTCGTCCATGGGCCGGAGATTAACGTGAAAGTCATCGATTTTGGGCTCGCCAAAATGGTCGGGCATAAGGAGCCAACTGATCGGATCACCTGCGATGGCTTTGTCGGCACGCCGGCATTCGCTAGTCCCGAACAATTCTCGGGCGCAGAGATCGATAAGCGGTCCGATTATTTTTCGTTAGGCAGCACGTTATTCTATTTACTGACGGGCAAACAACCGTTCAAAGCCGATGAAATCGCTAAATTGCTTAGCCGGACGGATTCGGTAGGGGCGACCTCCCGCTCGTCCGTCTTCGCACCGAAGGGTTTCCGGACGAGCAGGAGCTCGTCCTTACCGAAAACAATTCCTGCGCCGGTCCGGAAATTGGTGACGACGCTTTTAAGGCCGGATCCGCAGGACCGACCGCAGGATGGAGTGGCTCTGGTGGAAGCGATTACCAAATGCCAGCGAGCAATCAACGGAAGAACACTGATCGGCAATAAAGCCGTCTGGACGATTGCAGCCGGTCTGGTGGTCGCAGCGATAGTATTTCTGTTCCAAAACGGCGCTTTCACCAAAGATAGCGCCGCGAAATCAATCGCGGTTTTACCGTTTGAAAATCGTAGTCCGGTAAAAGATGACTCTTACTTCGTAGACGGAGTCCAGGACGATATTCTCACCAACTTGGCGAAGATTGCCGATCTACAGGTAATCAGCCGCGGAAGCGTCCAAGCTTATCGGAATCCGGCGAACCGGCCGTCTTCCAGGGATATCGGTGAAACGCTCCACGTGCGTTACCTGCTCAACGGCAGTATCCAGCGAGAAGATAACCGGATACGAGTAACCGCGCAGCTGGAGGAGGCTCAGACAGGGCGCGAGCTTTGGGCTGAACAATACGACGGCCAGCTAACCGACGTTTTTACGATTCAAACTGAACTAGCCGAAGCGATCTCGCAGGAACTGCGGGCGAAACTTTCTACGGCCGAAAAAAGCTCGATAGGCGAGATACCGACACGCGATCTCGGCGCGTACGAGCTTTATCTGCACGCCAAAGAGCTGATGGCGAACTATGACGAACAGACTCAGAGCACCGAACCGTTCTACAGCGGGGCGCGGCTTTTAGAGGAAGCCGTCAACCGGGACCCTGGCTTTGCTCTGGCCTGGGCCTTACTGGCGCGAGCTCATGACGGTTTGTATTGGAGTAATGCCGATCATACCGAAAGCCGGCGGACGGCCGCCGAAAATGCGCTTCAGAAGGCGTCGACCTTGCGTCCTGATCTCGGTGAAGTTCATCTCGAGGCTGGTAATCATCTATTGGTCACCACTCGCGATTATCCGGCCATTCGTCACGAGCTGGAGATTGCTCGCCGCACTTTGCCAAATTCGGCTCATCTCTTTGGTCTATTAGCCAGGGTTGCCTCACGCCAAGGCCAGTGGCTTGAGGCCCTGGAAGATTACGAGAGAGCTGGAACCCTCGACCCGAAAAGTGTGCGTTGGATCATCGATATCTCAGGTATTTACGATTTCCATCGACAGTACGAAGAGGTTCATCGCGGCTTTGCGGAAATTGCTAGAGCCGGGGCAAGTTCTCAATCGACCGATTACAAAAAGGCAGTGCTGACCTGGCAAGAACAAGGTGATACTTCAGGATTTCATGCCTTGCTGGATGAACCGAATGGCCCGCTTCGGGCCATCGGACGCGCCACGCTATTGAAGATCACCGCCGCCATGGGAGATCGGAATTTTACGAAAGCCGAGCAGATCCTGGCCACGGATCCCAAGCAGGAGTTTGATCTAGGCGACCGGCGATTTATTTGCCGAGATTTTTTGCTCGGTTGGATCAAAAAGGCCGGAGGCGATATCGCCGCGGCCAAAGTCTCTTTCGAGACTGCCCGTCCTTTCCAGGTCGCTTATCTGCAAAAATGGCCGGATGACCCAAACCCTTTGATGATGTTGGCGCTCGCAGACGCGGTTCTTGGGCGCGCGGACGACGCGCTGAAAGAAGGACGCCAGGCAGTCGCGATGTTGCCGATCTCGAAAGATGCCGTTGATGGGCCCGTCTTAGCGGCGGAATTGGCGCAAGTCTATATTTGGGCCGGTGAAAACGAACTGGCGCTCCAACAACTCGAAACGTTAAAACAAGTCCCTCGAGCGTTAGTCTACGGTGATCTGGCCAAGTTACCGGAATGGGATTCGTTGCGAAACGACTCGCGTTTTCAGAACCTTCTATCCGAGCTCAAGCCAATCCCCATCGTCGACTCGCCAGAAGCTCGTCGCATGACAAATAACAAGTGACAGATGACAGATTAGGGGAGGCGTCGAAAGCGAGCGCACCATATGAAATCCTCCGCAATTTGTCATTTGTCATCTGTCATTTGTCATGCGACGAGCTTCCGGCGAGTCGCAGCGGCAGGCTTGGGCTTATTGGTCGTGGTCACTACGCTGTGCTCGACGCAGGCGGAAAATGCCGCGGCGGCGTTCCAGAGCATTAAAGAAAAGCTGCACGCAGCCAGGACGAGCAAAGACTGGAAGGCCAGTCTGGTAAGCGCAAACCAACTGAAACAACTGCTTCACGAAGCCCCGGAGTCAATCCTGGAGGTCGCGCGCGCCGAAGTGCACACCGGCGACCTGAACGGCGCCTTTCGCGAGTTGGCTCAGTTTGTCCGTATGGGCCAGTCAACGGATTTGCTCGAAACCTCACCTGAATTTGCGCCGCTCCGCCAGCAAGCAGGTTTTGCTGGAATCCAGAATGGAATGAAGAATAACGGCGGCTCGATTTCGCGTGCTTCAGAGGCTTTTCGACTGCCGGATCCGGCTCTGTTGGCCGAGGACTTGGATTACGACGCCACCTCGAAACGATTCTTCATCACTAGCGTTCGCGAGAAGAAGATCGTTTCGACCGATTCTACCGGAGCTACCCGTGAGTTCGCCAAAGCGCCGGATGATTGGCCGATGCTAGCCATCAAAGTGGACCCATCGAGGGGCGTGTTATGGGCCACCGAGGTCGCTCTCCAAGGCTTTGTCTTTACCCCGAAATCGGATTGGGGTCGATCCGCCGTCCTTTGCTACGATTTGAAAGACGGCCGGTTGCTACACCGGATTGAAGGACCACGCGACAGTGGCTTAGGCGACATGGCGCTCACGGCAGACGGTGACGTTGTGGTTAGCGACGGAGATGGGGGCGGAGTATACCGGGTGCAGGCAAAAGAGGAGGCATTGCAACGTCTCGACGGTGGAGACTTTATCTCGCCGCAAACTCCAGCGATGCATCCGGACGGCAAACATATTTTTGTTCCTGACTATCTGCGAGGAATTGGTCTCCTAGATATTGCGACCAAGCAGGTCCGCTGGCTCGCGGTGGACGGAAGCTTCGCTTTAAACGGAGTTGACGGCCTGTACCTTAACCAAGGGAAACTGATCGCGGTACAAAACGGAACCTCACCCAAAAGAGTGTTGGCGTTCAAGCTGGATGAAGGCCTTACCAGAATAAGGTCAGAGACTATCATCGAACGATCGACCGAGAGCCTGGGCGATCCTACTCACGGGGTCGTCGTTGGCCGAGATTTTTACTACATCGCCAACTCCGGCTGGGACGTCATCGACGATCACGGGAATTTGAAAGCTGGCGCAAAACTATCCGAAGCGAGGATTATGCGTGTATCGCTGGAAGCGTTGTGAAAGCGACGCTCGAGCATGCGCTCGTCCGGTTCGGTAAGGCGAGGCTCCCGATCACCGAATGGTTTACGCAGCGCTGCGGCTGTTGATCTAACTCCTCGTCGGGTTACGGCATTAAGTGCGCCGAGCCGGAGCGCGCGCCATGGGACCGCGGCTCGGCGCATCTATTGGCGCACAGTCTCGTTGGGTAACGATCATGTGGCGCCCTGCGAGATGGTTCGGTTGTTCGGGAGCCTCGCCCTACCAGTCAGGCTCTCCCGAACGCATCCAATAACACTTCAACACCTATGCCGTTGCCAATCGGCCAATCTGGCATTTGTCATCTGTCATAGTCCGCGGGAGGCCCCGCGGCCTATGAGTGCCTCAGCATAAGCTTCCAGCTTATCAAACGATCCGGTCCAGCCCTGGGTCATGCCGGCGCGTTCTTTGACGAAGGTTTCGAGTTCTTCCCGGCTGGTGGCTCCATATGGCTCCCAGGTTACGGTCACCCGAGTTCGATTCGGTCCTTCCTCGGCTAACCTCACCACTGTCAGCATGGTTTCCGGCCAGGTGGGAGCGAGCGGATGGCGAGAAACCTTGCCGGTCTCATCACAGAACTGTTGGGTGTAAACGATGCGATCAGGTTTCTGGATTTCCAGATAGTGGGCTCTTCCGTACATTTTCACATCGCCACCGGTCATCGCGAAAAAGCTGCTTCCGCCGGGTTTAATGTCGGCCTTAATGAATTCCATCGTGAATCCAAGCGGCGGGAGCCATTGCGAGAAATGATCGGGATTCGTCCACATTTCGAACAGCAACTCTAGCGGCGCATCGAACGACCGATTGATAACGAACTGTTCTTTGCCGGACGACTCTTTTTCCAAGTGCTCGCCCAATCGGTCCCAGGTCGATTCGCCGCCCACACTTTTGACAAACTTTCGCGTTTCCTCAGCCGCTTCGGGAGTCGGCAAGGCCATGCTCATCTCCATTTTCGTCTTCCCTTTGCTCTCTGAGAAAAGAACGGTCACCCGAAAGAGTGGCGGCCGATCATCATTGCCGCCGTGGTCGTAAACCAATTTCGAGCGCTCCACGACTTCGAGATAGTACGTCTTATTTGGGTAATCGACGCCATCGGGGCCATGCATGGTGTAAGTCCAACTGCCTCCCGGCCTTAAATCTTTGCTATGCGTGGTAATGGTGAAGCCACGCGGTCCCCACCACTGGGCTACTTGCTCAGGATCAGTCCAGGCATCCCAGACGGCTTGAACCGGGGCGTCATACAGCCGGGTAATTCTGATCTCGTTCGACTTATCTTTTGGGGTCATTCTTCTTTCCTTTCCTATTCTTTTTTGCGGTAACAGTTTTCAGGTGGGCATCGAGACGGTCGAAACTCTCCTCCCAAAAAGTTCTATACGGCTCCATCCAGTCGACCACCTCTTTCAACGCTTCGGCGTTGAGTTTACAGGGACGCCATTGGGCTTCGCGGGTTTTAGTGATAAGGCCGGCTTTCTCTAGAACCTTAAGGTGTTTGGTAACCGCCGGCAGGCTCATGTCGTTCAGAAATGGTTTAGCCAGATCCGAAACATTCGCCTCACCTCTCGAGAGCCGAGCCAGCATCGCTCGGCGAGTCGGATCCGCCAGAGCAGCGAATCTCCGGCTGAGACAGTCCGGCTCGATTGATCCAGCGAGTTTGGTTTGTACTATACCCATTGGTTAATTAACCTTGTGGTTATTTACGCAAGGAGCCAGGGTTGTCAAGAGTTCATCGTTTTGCGTGCATGCCTCGTTCACAACCTCGACCGAGTAGGTTGGTGTCGATTTTGCGGACAGGTGTCAGAGCGGTTGGTTTGGCCGGAAGGCACGGCACGGTGGAGCGCTGCCTCGCTTGCGAGGCCGTGGTGATCAGTCGTGGGAGCGTCCAGGTCTATCGGAACCCGGCGAACCGGCCGCCGCCCGCGGAAATCGGTCAGGCGCTCCGCGTGCGTTACTTGCTTAATGGGAGCATCCAGCGCGAAGGCAACCGGATCCGAGTGACGGCTCAACTGGAAGATGCCAGGACTGGCCGCGAGCTCTGGGCGGAGCGGTACGACGGTGAGTTGACCGATGTATTCGCGATCCAAGCAGAATTGGCCGAAGGAATCTCGCAGGAACTTCGCGCCAAGCTTTCTACGGCTGAAAAGAGCGCGATCGGCGAGATCCCGACCCGCGATCTCGCTGCTTATGAGCTTTATCTTCACGCCAAGGAGCTCATGGAGAATTATGACCAACAGACTCAGAGTACCGAACCGTTGTACAGCGCGGTTCGGCTTCTAGAGGAAGCCGTCAATCGGGATCCAAGCTTTGCCCTGGCGTGGGCCATGTTGGCCAGCGCCCATGACCGTTTGTATTGGTACGAGGCGGACCACCCCGAAAGCCGGCGGACGGCCGCTGAAAACGCCCTGCAGAATGCTTTGCGATTACGTCCAGACCTCGGTGAAGTTCATCTTGAGACCGGTTACCATCTGTTCGTTACCACCCATGAGTATGCCGCTGCTCGCCGCGAGTTCGAGATCGCCCGTCGCGTCTTGCCAAATTCAGCGCCGCTTTTCGGTCTACTGGCAAGTATTGCCTCGTGCCAAGGCCGCTGGCGCGAAGCCGTCCAAGATTACGAGAGGGCGTCAACCCTCGATCCGAAAAATGTGCGTTTGGTCATCGCTCTGTCCGGCATCTACGCTTTCCATCGGCAGTATGAAGAGGTTCGCCGGGGCTTAACCGAAGCTAGCAAGCTCGGAGGGAGCGCCCAGGCAATCGATTTCAAGAAGGCGGTGATGGCGTGGCAAGAAAAAGGCGATACTTCGGTATTTCATGCCCTTCTTGATGAGCCAGCCGGACCACTCCGAGCGATTGAGGGAGCCACGCTCACGAAGATCATCTGCGCGTCCGCAGATCGCAATTTTCCCGGAGCGGAGGCCATTCTGGCAGCAGATTCCAAGCAAGACTTTACATTGAGTGAACGGAGATTCGTCTGTCGAGACTTTCTGCTCGGCTGGATCAAGAAGGCCAAAGGCGACGGGGCGGCAGCGAAAATTGCTTTCGCGGATTCCCGTCCACTGCAACTTGCTTATGTCCGAAAATGGCCGGATGACCCGAACCCTTTGATGTTGTTGGCGCTGACAGATGCAGCGCTTGGGAACAAGGAAGATGCGCTGAGCGAAGGGCGTCAAGCACTGGCGATGCGGCCCATCTCCCAGGATGCGGTCGATGGGCCCTTGTTAGCAACCGATTTAGCGGAGATCTATCTGTGGGCCGGCGAACGCGAGTTGGCGATCAAGCAACTTGAAACGTTGGAGCAAGTACCCCGGGCATTAGTGTATGGTGAGCTAGCCAAGTCGCCGGACTGGGATGCGTTGCGGAGCGATCCGCGATTTCAAAAGCTGTTATCTGCGCTAAAGCCGATCCCGATTGTTGATCGGTAGGGACGAGCTCCCGCTCGTCCGAGGCTTGGAGACCCTCCGATCAAGAAATACGGCGGTTGAGACAAAATGCGCGCGGCTCGACGCGGTTGGCATTAGTTCCTCAGACCGGGCTGAAGCTGGTGTCCTATACTATCGCTATGAAACTAGTCGTACCGTTAAACCGGCCACATCTTTGCGGCTTTGCGGCCCTGGCCGACATCGCTAAAGGGGGAGATGGGGGACCTGTCCGCCATAGTTCCGGGTGTGAGGGACGACGGCGGAAGTCTGCTTGGCGTGAAATTATTCTTTCTTTAGCGCTGGCGAACCTTGGTTTGGGGGTCGCGCTCGCAAAATCACCAAGTTCTGGCGCGCCAGAGCCGTTCTTTCCGGGACTTGGCTCATACACCCGCACGGTGACGACTACCTCATCTGAGGCCCAGAAATATTTTAACCAAGGACTCAACTTTTATTTCGGGTTCAATCATGGCGCAGCGATTCGAGCGTTCGCAGCGGCAGCGACTCTCGATCCCGACTGTGCTATGGCTCATTGGGGAATCGCACTTTCGTCCGGGCCACACATCAACTTCCCGTTGGTGCCGGCCGCGGCAGCTCAGCTGGCCTGGAAAGAATTGACACTCGCGCAAGAACACGCCGCGCAGGCTTCACCGGTAGAACGGGCGCTGATCGAAGCGCTCAGCCATCGTTACGCCAATCCACAACCGGACGATCGCAGTCCACTCGACCAAGAGTACGCCGACGCCATGCGCAAAGTTTGGCAAGTATACCCAAAAGACCCGGATGCCGGTGCGCTTTTTGCCGAAGCCATGATGGATCTTCGCCCATGGGATCAATGGACCAACGACGGTCAACCTCAACCCGGCACGGAAGAAATCTTGGCAACGTTGGACGCGGTGTTGAAATTGAACGTGTTTCACCCTTTCGCGAACCATCTCTATATCCACGCGCTAGAAGCGTCTCCTCACCCGGAACGGGCTCTGGCGGCGGCTGACCGTATGCGCAATCTGCAACCGGGGATCGCTCACAACGTGCATATGCCGTCGCACATTGACATTCGTATCGGTCACTGGGACGCGGCTATTGCCGCGAACTTGAGAGCGGTCGCCGCCGATCAACGCTACCGGGCAATCGTCGGACAACCAAAAGGCCTCATTGTTTTTTATGCGGCGCACAATCAACACATGCTGGCTTATGCGGCCATGATGACCGGCCAACGCGACCTCGCAGTTGAACATATCCGGGCCATGGTGAACGAGATACCAGAAGACGTGCTAAAGGAATACGCGATGTTCGGCGAGGGGTTTGTGGCCATGCCTTATGAAGTCCTGCTCCGTTTCGGAATATGGGACGAGATTCTCGCTGAGCCAGATCATCCGGAGTTTATGGTATTTACGCGGGCGTTTCGGCATGCGGCGCGCGGCATCGCTTATGCCGCGAAAGGCGACGTCAAATCAGCGCGAGCAGAACAAAGCGCTTATCTTGAAGCCAGTAAATTGGTTCCTGCCGACGATCAGTTTGGTAACAACCCCTGCCAAGCGCTGTTGGCTATTACAACCCCAATGCTGGATGGCGAGATCTTGATTCGCGAAGGTAAGCTCGATGAAGGCTTGATCCAATTGCGCGCGGCGGTTAAGGCCGAAGATTCGTTGCATTATGACGAGCCGCCGGGATGGATTTTGCCGGTACGCCATTCGCTTGGCGCAAACTTGATACAGGCCGGGCGTTACGCTCAAGCTGAGCAGGTCTATCGCGATGACCTAGCCCGTTTGCCGGAGAATGGCTGGTCCCTTTATGGCTTGGCTCGCAGCCTTGAACGGCAGCATAAAAATCAAGCGGCCGCAGCCATAGAAGCGCGTTTCCATAGGATCTGGTCGAAGGCCGATTTGCAGATTACGAGTTCGTGCCTCTGCCAGCCAGGCGCCTAAAACAGGTTGAACCAAGAATGGACCCGCCGCCGCTACGCTATGGCGCGGCAGGCACAGATGAACGCAGATATACTCTATCTTTGCACATCTGTTCTTGGAGTTTTAGTTCGTGTCACTTCACAGCCTATCGAGCCATACCGTAGCGGCGAAGGTCCTTCTTGCTCTTTGCGAGGCGTTGTCATAGCGGTCTCGTACATTGCGAGTAACGGACTTGGGCAGCTGCCGTCCGGCAGATATCAGATAACCGCAGTCCCGCAGGCGCCCGAGGCTAAATTCTGCTTTAGACCTAAGCTGGCACGCGTTCAGCTTAGCACCCAGCGGCCCCTGTCCAGGCCGCGTTGACCGCCGCTATTTTGCTTCGCACGGATTGTTCAGCACGGGCGCAGGCCGCCGTTACCGGCAACTAACATGCAAACTATTGTTAAATTCGGATTGTCTTCACTTGTCGCTGGAGTGTTTTTGGTCAGCATCCCGCCGGGTAACGCCGGCACACCTGATCCCGGAAACCCTTTCACGAAACACGGGCTACCGGTGCCAGGCGTCTACTTCAAGAAGCAAGAAAGCAGGCCAACAGCCGTGGTCGTGACTCGAACAACAAAAAGTGCCGGACATCCTAAGCAAGCCATATCAGCTGCGATGAAAAAGCGGACGAAGGAGGAGCGACCGAGAAATAGCTAGAACGCATTTTCAAAGCGCTCGAACATTGGCCGACCGACATGTCGAGCCGGATGCTTTCAGTGGTAGTAAGGGTCGCCCTAAAAGGCTCGCGGAGTGTCGCCGGTCGATCCCGCCATCGCGAGGGTTCGCACTCACAAGCTAAACTGATTCCTGGGTGATTCGGTCGGCCTCGCCAGCGAGGCGCGCTCCACTACTTTCGCCAACCGTTCAAGTGGTCACCGGCCCCACAAACCTCTCTTTGTGCTTATGCGAAAGGAGTTCACGGTTAACGCCAAGATACATCCGGACCTCTGGCGGATTTGGCCCGACGTGTAGGGACTCTGCTTGCTGAATGAGTTCTCGGTCGGCTTTCGTTAGTCGATCCTGCTGCAACAGATATTGAGTCCAGGATGGAACCATCATTTCGATACGAAAAGTGTTGTGCCGGCTCGGATCCTCAAACAAATACCAACTGTAAGCGCCGTTGCGCAAGTGGATCAGGCGGACTTCGCGCATTAAATCGACAAATTTCGAACCGCGTGACGAATCAAGTTGAAACTCAATCGTGACTAAGACCGGCCCGTCATCCGGTTGGGGCCGATAGAGCAGTTTGTAACCAACGTTCATCACGGCGGCGGGCACGGCTTCGAGGTCAGCCGTCAGGGTGAAATCAATGGACCAAGGATGACGGAAAAAGCGAGTCAGGAAGAGCACAACCAGTACGAGGCTTGCCTGTACTAAAAGCGCCGATCTGACCCCGACCGTCGCTGCGATCGTACCCCACAGGATGCCGCCAAGAGCCATCGCACCTTGGGAGGCCATAATCACCGTCGCATTCATACGTCCCCTCGCCCATCCAGGCATCGCACGCTGAGCGGCTACCCAGAGCTCAGCGGCGGACACGGTCCAGGCGATCCCGGCCAGAGCAGCCACCACCAAAAAAGGTGGGGTTTGCCGGATGGACGCCATCAGAATCGAAACGACGCATCCTAACAATGCCGCCAATCGAGTTAAGGTATTTGGCGAAAAACGCGCCCGTCCCCATGGAAGGATCAGGACAGCAGCAATCACTGCACCGACGCCCATGCTGGTAAATAACAGACCGAGGCTTGATGCGCTCAAATGCAGCTCTTTGAGACCGACTACCGGGAGCAACGCAGGCACGATCGCAATAAAAAAAGAAAAAATTGCGTTGCGGATCAAAATGATACGGACACTTCGAGAATAGCGCACGTAGCGGATCGCGGTGGTAACTGATGCGACGAAGCTCTCGAGTGGAAGTTTAGCGACGTTAGGTTTCCAAGGGACAATACTGATAACCACACCTAGAAAGCAGAGAGCGTTGAAGACGAAAATCGTGTTGGCTCCCACTATCAACAACAGCAACCCTCCTAGAGCCGGACCCACAATTGCCGAGATGTTCAGCTGCAAGCCGGTCAAGACTGAGGCTGAAGGAAGTTCTTCTCTGGACACTATCTCAGGCACCGCGGCAGAAAAAGCGGGCGCATTGAATGCGAATCCCGTGCCGACTAGAAATACCGAGCCGAGCAGCACGTAGGGAGTCAGAAGATTCAGCCACCCCAAGAGGGCAAGTCCGCCGGCACACACTGCGAGCCAAATGTACGCCACATACAACATCTTTTTGCGTTCCGCCATGTCAGCCAGGGCTCCTGCCGGCAGAATAAATAGGAAAAAAGGGAGCGTGGCCGCGGTCGACATCAGGGAGAGGTACAACGTCGAATGACTAACGCTGTTCATTACCCAAGTGGCCGCCGTTTCGTGCGCGGAGACGCAGATCCCAGAAACGACGGTAGCAAACCACAATCTGCTAAACGTCGGGTTCCGTAGGGCCGTCCAAGTTGAAGTTCTAGTCACACCTTCCGGACAATATTCACCAGATTGCCGATTTTCCGAGAAAGAGCATCCCGGCTGCAACTGAGGGTTGGCTCCCTGCTCAGCGCCATAACCGAGGTCATCAACGACTCCCCCAGACAGCCTGGATTCATCTTCGGGCATTTGACCTCAATTGCCTTGAAGGTAAGTCGCGTTGGTCACGCAATATCCGCCCTAACGCGTCTCGTTCTAAGATTCGGAACAAAGATCCACCCAGATCCGGATTACGCGCGGCAATGGGTTACGGCCGGTATTTATTGTAGATTGATCAACCTTTGCGCCCCTGGCCGACATAGCTAAAGGGGGAGACGGGGCGACTTGTCCGCCATAGTGTGGGCGGACGGGACGAAGGAGGAAGTCTGCTTTGCGTGAGATTATTTTAGTCCTTTTCCGCAACGGTTTCGAACGTGATTTCAGCGGTCCGAGTGTCGAACGCGAAAGCAAGCTCTCCGGACCGCTGTTCCGTCCCGCTGTCGTTGTGCAGTTCGTCCTCATTTTTTAGTTCAACCTGAAACTTGCCCGCCCAGACTTCCGCGGTCCGCTCTTCGATCTCCAACATCCACAGATCCGTAATACGACTTGAGCGCGGGCTAGTACCGTTAGCGTTCCGGCCTTCTGGTGATGGTTGGCTCCCGGTCTCGATTAAAGTGGCGGTTAGCCAATCCTCGAAGTTAGCGTCCTCCATTCGCTCCAGGGCTTCAGGAATAGTGACTGATTGTGGGAAAACTAGAAACATGGCTTCTCCTTAAAACAAATTTGGGAATGTCGATGCGAAGCTCATGAACAAAAAGCGTGCCAGCAAGATCCACAGTGACGTAATCCGCTAGGCAGTTGACACTTGCAACGGATCGACCAGCCGGTTGCTTAGTACGAAGTTTCGTGTGTATCGACTTTATCGTACGGCAGGTTCACGGGAGGACTCTCTCGTCCTTCGTCCCTCGTCCCTCGTCCCTCGTCCTCGTCCTCGTCCTCGAGAACGCCCTTTCTTCCACGGCGTGCTAACTACCAGGGAATCAATCTCGCGACCAGACTGCAGTTACTTCACTTAGCCCAGCCAAACGAGGACGAGGACGACGACAAAGGACGAGGACGATTTAGTTGTGGCTAAGCCACAACTAAGACCTCTCAATAATCTGCGGATTAGTTCAGTCGGACACCGCCATCGATGATGAGCTCGATACCGGTAATATTGCTGGAATCTTCCGAGAGCAAGAATCGTGCAGCCCGAGCCACTTCTTCAGACGTGCCGATCCGCTTCAACAGCGACTTGGCGACAATCGTTTCCTCAAACCCCTTCTTCTGCTCGGGCGGTAGGCCCATTTTATTTAAGATGGGTGTATCAATCGGTCCGGGGCTCAACACATTCACTCTTACACCGCGGGGAGCTAACTCCACCGCTAGGGTCTTGCCCAGGGAGATGACGGCGGCCTTGGTCGCCGAATAGATCGAAGCGCCGGCGAACGCAATAGAACCGGCGATGGACGATGTGAACACGACGGAGCTAGGACTGCCTAGCACCGGCAGCAGCGATTGAAGCTGGAAGTAGAGACCTCGCACGTTCACATTGAACATGTCGTCGTAGTTCTTGGGCGTAGTTACTTCGATCGGTGCGAACGTCGCGATCCCCGCATTCAGGAAAACTCCGTCGAGATGATCAGTATATTTCCTGACCTCGTCGCCTAGCGCTTGGGCGGCCGTCAAATCGCTGGCGTCCGAGGGAAGGACCACCACGTCAGTGAGAACTTTTTTGGCGGCGGCAAGCGTTTCGGGATTGCGCCCAGTGACGATGACTTTTGCGCCGTCGGCGCTCAGGAGTTGGGCGGTGGCCAGGCCGATCCCGGTAGTTCCGCCAGTGATAAGGATAGTTTTATTTTGCATAAGAACGAGTCGATTGATGATTGATATATGATTCGGTTACTTGTGAGCTAATGGACAGTTGAACTTGTGGACTGCGCTGGTTCTCGGATTTAGCGCATGCCGCCAGCCGCGATTATTACTTCGCCGGTAAGCCACTGAGAGTCGTCGGACGCCAGGAACACCGCGATGGGGGCAATGTCCGTGACCTGTCCGATTCTGCCCAAGGGAGTCTGACCGATCGCCCAGGTCTCTATGTCGGACCCTATAAAGCCCCCGGTGTGGGTGCCCTCAGTCTCGATCATTCCGGGATTGATGCTATTGACCCGGATTTTCTTCGGGCCGAGCTCGCGAGACAAGACTCCGGTTATGGCGTCGAGCGCGCCTTTGGTGCCGGTGTAGACAGCCGAGGTTGGCGGGGTTACCCGAGTAACGGCAGAACTGATATTGATGACGCTACCGCCCTCGCCTAAATGTTTGATGGCAGCCTGGGTGGTGAGAAGCGCTCCCAAGACGTTGGTGTTGAAAATCCGATGGAAATGTTCTTCGGTGACCGCTTCGATCGGCACGAATTCGTAGACTCCGGAGTTGTTAACCAGGATATCGAGGCGGCCGTAGGTTTGGCTAGCTGCGTCGATGATGGCTTGAGCTTCGGCGGCCTTGGATACGTCGCCTTGTACCGCGACCGCGGTACCGCCGGCTTTCTTAATCGCTGCGACAACCTCATCAGCACCGGCCTTACTAGAAGCATAGTTGACCACGACGGAGGCGCCTTCTGCGGCCAAAGCTTTAGCGATAGCCGCGCCGATGCCTTTGGATGCACCCGTAACGACTGCGACTTTCCCTTTTAACTTACTCATAGGTTTAGTTTCAGAAAGTTGGACTACTTGTGTTCTATTGTTCCAAACCAAGGAACTATAGTTCCATAATTACGAACTATTGAACATGCTGTCAACTCGTTCTATATTGCCCCCAGGTATGAGACCCTTGTTTCATCCCCCCATCGAGCAGGTTACCGTCGAAGGCATCCTTCATGCCCTTTCCGATCCGGTACGCGGCGCCATCTTTTACGATCTCGCTACTTCGGCCTGTCCCTACAACTGCTCTAACTTCATAAACGTCACCGAAAAGAAAATTCCCAAGTCGACCCTATCGCATCACTTTAAAGCCCTACGCGAAGCCGGTTTGATTCGGGCTGAACGGCGCGGCGTCGAAATGCACAACACTTCTAGGTGCTCGGAAATCGAAAGCCGTTTCCCTGGACTACTCGCTGCGATCTTAAACGCCCATAAAGCTCAATTGGCGAGCGCAAAGGGAACAAGCAAAAAGACACCCGCGCGTAAAGTGAAGTAGCCGGGGTTGAGCGTTTCCGATAACGAGTAGAAAGAATTAGGAACTGATCTACCAGCGTTCACTCTGGCGCAGCTGCCACTTTTATCGCGATTCATATTGGGATCGCCGTGCGAGCGGGACGTGGACTTTGCTATCATCCCTTTCGTTGCAGAAGAAACCGTATTCGCTAGGCGATCGGTTGATGCGTTACTTAGGGCTACCAACGTTTCGGTTGAGAAGGCGTGACTGCGCCTGGATTGGGTTTTTAACAAGTCTTTCGTAGCGCCACCCATAGAGGACAACAAGATCTCTGATATTATTACATCAGTAGTCCGCGGGAGAAATTCGGCGAACGCAAGATAGAGACCCTCTCGTAGAGACGGCTTGAATCGCTCGAGACCAACGCGGCGGCACTGTGAGCCTTGAGGAAAAACGCTGATTCGGATCATACTGCTCCCTACGGGGCGGATCTCGAATATGCGCGCATTCCAGGCAATAAATTGCCTGGCTACGATCACGATGTCCCTCCAGGATGGCAGGTTGCTGCTTGCGAACGCGAAAGCCGCTTTTATTTGATCGCATTCTATCACTTGATAATTACTTCTGATCGTTTGACATCAATCACATCTGCGTTTATCTGCGTACATCTGCGGTTGCAGGCTTTTATGTTTGACGATCTTTCTGGTCCCCCACCCGGCTTGGTGAAACGACGAGTGACAGTGCGCCAGATCGCCGAGAAAGCCCAGTTAAGCGTGGCCACGGTGGATCGGGTGATCAACGGCCGTACCACCGTCCGGAGAGCTTCCGCCTTGCGAGTACAATCCGCTGCCCAGGCGTTGGGGTACCAATTTTCTGTACCAATGAAAGTGCGCCTGGACCCAGCGCCGCAGGCGACGAAGTGCGCCTTTCTGCTTCAAAAAAAATCCTCTTTTTTCTATCAACGGATCGTTGAAGAGCTCGACGAGACCGTGCGACGTGACCCCACGCTCGAGGTTGAGCTCACTGTCGAGCTGATGGACGACTATCTGGAGCCCGCCGCCGTCTCCAAAAAGTTACGGAACATCGGGAGTCAGGTAGATGCAGTGGCAGTCGTCGCCATTGAAAGCAGCGCGGTTTCTGACGCGATCGAATCTCTAGCGGAACATCAGACCCCGGTGGTAGCTCTACTTTCGGACATCTCTTCGCCAAGCTTGGCCGGATACGTTGGCATCAATAACCGTATGGCTGGACGAACGGCGGCGTGGGCGATTGCTCGATGCGCGAAGCGATCGGGGACGGTTGGTGTCTTAATCGGTAGCCATGGATATATCGGCCAGGAGGAGCGCGAGATCGGTTTTCGCAGTTACTTTCGGGAGAAGGGTCTGGAATTCAAGGTGCTCGAGCCGTTGGTCTGTTTGGACGAAAACGAGAACGCCTATAAACAAACGTTAGAATTGTTAAAGGCCACCGACGAATTGGTCGGCATTTATAATGTTGGGGGTGGCGCCAGCGGAGTTCTGCACGCAATTGAAGAGACTCGGCTTTCGCGAAAGCTTGCTTATGCGTGCCATGAACTGACTCCAACCACTCGGTCTGGTCTTAGCGCCGGCACCATCGATGTTGTGTTGGCGCACGATGTCCCGGAACTGGCGCGCTCGGCGCTCAACATGCTCGTTGATCTCAAAAGTGCGCCGACCGGCAGAAAGCAGTCTTCGATCGTTCCCTTCGAAATCTACACGAGTGAAAATATCTAAGAGGAGTTCAGAAGTTCAGGAGTTCGGGAGTTCAGAATGGGTAAGCGCAACCTTCGAACTGCGCGTTCAAACGGATTTGCACGGTCGTCCGGAACTCCTGCAACTCCTTGTACTCCTCCCCTTACTATGAGCGATGAAGCAACTGCGGTTTTGATGCCGCCCCGCAAGCTCGATTACAGTCTTACTGGCGAAAATTCCACTAAGGCGATCGAACGCGGATTGGCTGAGGCCGATTGGTATCAAAGTCCGGTTCCTCGGCCATTGATGCGGAAATTGCTGGAACGCCGGGATGGCCCGGCGATTCGCGATACGATCATCTGGTTTGCTTTGATTATCGGCTTTGGTTACCTGACTTATCGCCTCTGGCCGTCCTGGTGGGCCGTCGTTCCCTATCTTATCTACGCGGTGCTTTACGCTTCCACCTCGGATTCGCGGTGGCATGAATCCGGCCACGGTACCGCGTTTAAGACGGACTGGATGAACAACGTGCTTTACGAAATCGCTTCTTTTATGGTGATGCGCGAGTCAACGGTCTGGCGCTGGAGTCATACCCGGCATCACAGCGACACGATTATCGTAGGCCGTGACCCTGAAATCGCCGTACCGCGCCCGCCCAATATCCCCGGCATTATCCGGAACCTTTTTAATATCGGAGTCTACCCCGTCTATTTTCGCCGGATAGTGATGCACAGCTTCGGCAAGATGGCGGCCGATGAAAAAACTTTTATCCCGGCAAGCGAGTTTCCCAAGGTTTATCGGCACGCGCGCATCTATGTCGCGATCTATGCGATCACCATCGTCGTCGCGATCTATACCCGGAGCATCCTTCCCCTCCTATTGGTTGGTCTCACCAATATTTTCGGTACTTGGTTGATGCTGGTTTACGGCCTGACCCAGCATGCCGGTCTAGCTGAGAACGTGCTCGATCATCGGCTCAATTGCCGAACGGTCTACATGAACGTGATCAATCGGTTCCTTTACTGGAACATGAACTATCACGTGGAACATCACATGTTCCCGTTGGTGCCGTATCACGCCTTGCCCAGGCTGCATGAGGCGGTGAAGGAGGATATGCCAACGCCTTACCCGAGCCTGCTAGCCGCTTGGCGAGAGATCATTCCGTCTCTGATTCGCCAGACCAAAGATGCTGCCTACCACGTTAAACGGGTGCTGCCTGAACCGAAAGCGCGATTGAGTGAAGGCGCCTATACTTCCGAAGCCAGGCCGGATCAGGAAGGTTGGTTGGAGGTCTGCTCGGCGACCGACCTCAGCTCAGCGGAAGTGATCAGGTTTGAGCACCGGCAAAAGACCTATGCGATTATCCGCGACGAAGAAGGTCAGCTTTACGCCATGGACGGAATCTGTACCCATGGGAATACCCATCTCGCGGATGGGCTGGTAAAAGGGAACATCATCGAATGTCCAAAACACAACGGACGTTTTAACCTGGGCGATGGCTCACCGGCACGCGCTCCAATTTGCCGCGGGCTGGCTACCTATCCGATTGAGGACCGCAAAGGTCGCTTATTTATCAACATCGCCCGCGCCGGAGGAGCCGGCGCGCGGGAACAGAAAACGTTGCATCTAGGCGTAGTCAGTAATCAGAGTGTCGCCACCTTCATTAAGGAACTCCTGCTCGAGCCCGTGGACGCTTCAGAAAGCGTGGAGTTTACTCCCGGCGATTATCTGCAGATCGACGTCCCGACCTACGAGAATATCCGGTTCCGAGAATTCGATATCCCGGAGCCGTACGCCGCTGTCTGGGAACGCCAACATGTGTTCGACCTGGTTGCGAGCAATCCCGAAGCCAGCCGGCGTAACAATTATTCCCTGGCTAGTAACCAGCAGACAGAACACACCTTGCGGTTTAATGTCCGTATCGCCACTCCGCCGCCTGGCCAAGCTTGTCCTCCGGGGGTCGGTTCTTCTTACGTCTTCAATCTCAAGCCCGGGGATACGGTCACGGCTATCGGGCCGTTTGGCGATTTCCACATCAAGCCGACTCTGCGAGAAATGGTCTATATCGGTCGCGGCTCCGGCATGGCGCCACTCCGAGCACATCTCTCCCATCTGTTCGAAACCGAAAACACCCATCGGAAAGTGAGCTTCTGGTACGGTGCGCGCTCGCGTCAGGAGATCTACTACGAAGATTATTTTCAGAAGCTCGCTTCCGAGCACCCCAACTTCCAATTTCATCTGGCTCTGTCGAGCCCGCTTCCCGAAGACAATTGGACCGGATTCACCGGTGTGATCCACGAGGTGGTTTTACAGCACTATCTTGAAGAACACCCGGACCCCGCATCCGTGGAATATTATCTCTGCGGCCCGCCGATGATGATCAAAGGGGTCCAGAAGATGCTCGGCGAACTCGGCGTTCCACTAACCCAAATCGCCTTCGACGAATTTTAAGGCGTAGTCTCGCGTAAGGCGATGCATCTCTAATCGGTTTCCATCCGCACTTATGGATGGAAATGGCAGAAAACGTTCTCGATACGGCGAGCCTAAGCTTTCTGGTGCCGCTCTGGAAGAAATGCCTATCGACCTCGCTTCTCGAGAGGCGCTGGGTCACTTTCCCTGGGGCACGGGACGTGGTGCTTTCTTCGGTCAAAGGAGAAGAGGTGCGTGGCTCCCGAGACCCCGACATCAAGATAACCCTCACCTTTTCCGCGGTACCGGAATTCGCCCCACCTGGGAACAGACCCAACGCTGTCGCCACCCGTGATCGCGATACAGCGATCCGTCCTCGTTCCTGTGAAATCATTCTATTTCAGGTATCCGATTCAGCCGGGAACGCCTGCGTCCTAATCCTATTCCGTGGAGTCTCCTCTGAGCAACGCTATCTGTGGCACTACGAACCGCGAAAGGGAAACTTTAACCGCAGATGGATCCGCCTCCGCCAAGCCTACGGCGCGACAGGCGCCGATGGACGCGGATTACAAGCCTAACCGCGAATGGACACGAATAAAAACAGGATTCACCACAGACACACAGAGGTCACGGAGTTTAAAACCAACTGAAATCTCCGTCTCAGTGTGCTCTGTGTCTCTGTGGTAAAATTTGGTTTTTTATTCGTGTTCATTCGCGGTTAGGCTTGTTGCCTTCTCAGATGGCGTAGGCGGAGACTTGTTTTTGGATAGCCGGTTTTTGCGCGCGGACAACATCGAGGAATGCTGAGAGGGTCGGGCTTTGCGATCCGCGTAGCCAGGTAGCGCAGAGCGGCATCGGGTTAGATTGCACCGCTAACGGGCGGTGGATGGTTTTCTGCTGCAAAAAACCTCGAGCAAAACAAGGAACTAACGAGACCCCAAGTCCACTCTCAACCAGGACGAAAACGGTGGTCATCAGTTCCGGTTCGTGCCGAACTTTCGGTGAAAAACCTGCTCGCCGGCACAGGGCCACGGCTTCATCAAATAGACCTGGGGCTCCGGCCCGATGGAAAAGCACAAAAGTTTCCGCCGCCAATCTTTCTAACTTAATCTTCTTCTCCTTGGCCGCCGGATGCCCCGGCGGAAAAACCGCCGAAAGGTAATCGGTGTAAACGATTTCCTCCTGCAATACCGATCGCCGGTCCGGCGGCAACGGTCGCGTCAACCCGAGATCGAGCGCGCCGGCATCAAAAGCCGCGAGTTGATCGTCCGGATTCAGGTGCCGAAGCTCAAGCTCGACGTCAGGATACTGGCTCCGATACGTCTGCACGAGTCCGGGCAATAGGGGGGCGGTAGCCGGAGCGATAAAGGCGATGCGAAGTCTGCCCACTTCGCCACGGGCCGCCCGCTGGGCCATCCGTTTCGCATCATCCGCATGCTTTAAAATCGTCGTAGCCTCCTCTAGCAGCGCGGTCCCGGCCGCTGTCAGTCGAACGTTGCGATTGCTACGCAGGAACAGCCTGGTTCCAATCTCTTCTTCTAAATCAAGAATAGTCTGACTGACGGCCGGCTGAGCTACGTGCAGACGCCGAGAAGCTTCACTGAAGTTCAGATACCGGGCGACGGCGGTAAAATAACGGAGATGTCGGAGTTCCATAGGGTTACCCATCTCTATAACAACTTACGATCATTGCCATCGCATCATACGATTTTTTCTATCGCCGATTCCGGCCGAGATAATGTCTACCAGGCCCGAGCCAAGCAAGGTGGGATCGGCGAGAGGCAGGTCCTGGATATCCCCGGAATACAGGCCGGGCCAGGACGGTAAAAGCAGTTAACCGTCAAAAAACCCTATAACCGATGATCACCCAAAATCTTCGCCGGAAAGTTCGATACGTCGAACCCGAAGAACGGAAATCCGTAAAGTTGCGAGATGTCGTACGCAGGTTCTACATCCGGCAGGCTTACCTAACTGCCTGATCGCCATAGAGCAACACCAGTCGAAACTAATTGGCACGCAACCTGTTCTACTGCCAACCCACCGAGCACTGCGTAACCGGATTCACTGTGTGCCGCCCTACTAAGAGCTTATGAAAATAGCGATCTCCGTTCTGGCCGCGATCATCCTGGGTCTAGTCGGCACGGCTTTCGCCGCCAGCCATGACGATTTAGCGACCCAGGGATATCGATGGGTCCTGGTCGATGGGCCTTACGCCTGCACCACCGAACAGTACGTTGAGCAGATCACTGCCCACCGCAGCGATGCCGCGGAACTCAAGGTGATAGAAGATGGCCAATGTTACTACCTTATTCCGGGAACCATCGTCCAGGTGCTACAGGAAGATCAGCGCCGCCATATGTCGCTGATGCGGATGGGCAGTGTGACCAGATCACTCTGGACCTACACCCGTTTTCTTAGCAGGCAGCCGGTCCAGGATATCTACGGCATGATAGAAATGCCGGAGGACGTCGGTCTAATTTGGCCGTCTAATCCCGTTACTGTCCAAAACCTGTCTTCGACCAGTTCGACCGCTGGGAATCTATCGAACAAAACTCCGTAAGTTCTAACCCCGGCAAACTGCATCCCCTGGCAACCACACCGTCAATTTCAGTCAAATCATCAAACGCAAATCTATCCACCATGAAGGCTTCTTACACGAACAAAGTGGCTCTTACGGCTCATGAAAGCTCCGGCAACCCCGTTGTGTCGATTTTCAACGAGTCGATGAATGTGCTCATTAAGATACTAACTAAACTCGGTCTTCTCACCACAGACCTCGACTACCATGTCGTCCGCGCAACTATGGTGATCATCTACTTCTTTTTTGGATACCAGAAGTGGTTCCCTTACGAAGCGCAGACCTTGGTTCCGTTCATCAGCAATGGGCCTTTGATTTCCTGGATGTACCCGGTTCTCGGCCTCCAAGGCTCCAGTTGGTTTCTCGGGGTATCGGAGTGGTTGTTTGGTGCACTGATTTTCTTGGGCTTCTGGAATAAGAAACTCGGCATTCTCGGAGCCGCTGGTTCATGTGTTACCTTTATCATGACGATCACCATTATTCCGTTCATGCCGGACGGCTGGAATGCGGCGGCCGGCGGCTTTCCCGCCATGCAAGGTGATGTCGCTTTCCTGATGAAGGATGTCGTTCTGTTCGCCGTGTCGTTCTACTTACTGAAGCAGGACGTCGAGAGAGCAGCCTGGTCAACGGGATCGGCTAGGACGGCTTAAGTTGCTGTTTAGAGCAAAGATCGGATCACACTATATGGCAAACCTATCTCCAAATCAGTTAGCTAGTAAGACGGGACCCGAAGAGTATGATGTGGTCATACTCGGGAGTGGTGCCGGATCGAAACTCTCGGCCTGGACCTTGGCTGGACAGGGAAAACGGGTCGCGGTGATTGAGCGTAAATATATCGGCGGCGCCTGTCCAAACATCGCCTGCCTGCCCAGTAAAAACGTTGTTCATAGCGCCAAGGTGGCCTCGTACTTCCACCGAGCCAATGAGTTCGGGATGGTGACGAAGGGCTTCGCCGTCGATATGTCTGGGGTCCGCGACCGCAAGCGCAAGATGGTATCGGGCTTGGTTAACGTGCACCGTGACCTTTTCCAAAAGAGCGGAGCAGAACTCATCCTGGCTGAGGGTCGTTTCGTCGGTCCTAAGACCCTTGAAGCGACGTTGCCGGACGGAACCAAACGTCGACTCCGAGGAACTAATGTCATCATTGGCACCGGTACCCGCGCTACCATCGAGCCAATTCCTGGCCTCAGGGAAGCGCAGCCACTGACTCATGTCGAGGCTCTTGAACTCGATGAAATTCCCGGGCACCTAATCGTGATCGGAGGCGGCTACGTCGGACTGGAATTCGCCCAGGCTATCCGTCGTTTCGGCAGCCCCGTAACCGTTATCGAACGCAATACGCGGTTAGTGCATCGAGAAGACGAAGATGTGACTGGCGCCATCAACCGCCTCTTTAAGGACGAGGGCATCGAAGTTGTCCTGAACACTAAGATCAAGCAGGTATCCGGTAAGTCCGGCCAATCAGTCAGCCTTACTGTTGAGCAAGACGGGATCGAGAAAACGCTAACTGGCACTCACATTTTGGTAGCAGCGGGCCGCACTCCCAATGCGGATGGTATCGGACTTGAACTAGCCGGTGTCGAACTAACCGATCGTGGTTATGTTAAAGTTAACGAGCGGCTGCAAACGACCGCTCCAGGAGTTTGGGCGGTTGGCGACGTCGCGGGGAGCCCTCATTTTACCCATATAAGCGTCGACGACTTCCGGGTGGTGGTGTCCAATCTCAATGGCGGCAACCGGGTGACCACTGGTCGACAAGTTCCGTTCTGCCTGTTTACAGATCCGGAATTTGCCCGGATCGGCCTCAGTGAAAGAGAAGCGAAAGAGAGGGGCATCGCCTATCGCCTGTTTAAGATGCCAATGGAGGCAATATTACGGGCTCAAACCATGTCCGAGACCCGCGGATTCTTGAAAGCCCTGGTCGAATCCGATGGAGATCGCATCCTGGGTTTCAGCGCTTTCGGAGCTGACGCCGGAGAAATCATGTCTTCTGTCCAGATCGCCATGATCGGCGGGCTACCCTACACCGCGCTGAGTGACGCTATCTTGGCCCACCCAACCATGGTTGAGGGAGTTGGTTCGCTGTTTTCGGCGGAACCTTCAGCCTAAGAAGAGATGGCTACGCCGCCCGTTACATGCGATTAGGAGTGATTGGTCTGGGTAGGATGGGCGCCGACCTGCGAGACGACTTTTGAATAGTCGAGAAAACAGCGAACTGAGAGGAGATCATGACCCCCGCGCATTCAGATGCTTTAGTCTTTTTCGGAGCAACCGGAGATCTGGCGTATAAAAAGATCTTTCCCGCATTACAGGCGATGGCCAAGCGCGGCCATCTTAATCATCCGGTGATCGGGGTGGCCAAAGCCGGCTGGAATCTCGACCAACTTAAGGCACGTGCCCGGGATAGTGTGGAAAAGCATGGCGGCCTTGACCCTGGTGCGTTCGACAAACTCTGCAGCCTGCTTCGCTACGTGGACGGGGACTACCAAGATCCGGCAACATTTAACGTGCTCCGCCAAGAGCTCGGTTCGGCTCAACGGCCGGCCCATTACTTAGCGATTCCGCCCAGTCTATTTGCGTTGGTAGTTGAACAATTGACCAAGGCGGGCTGCCACCATGGGGCTCGGGTTATTATCGAAAAGCCTTTTGGCCGAGACCTGACCTCCGCGCAGGACCTCAATCGTATCTTGCTGAGTACATTTCAAGAGCAAGCGATCTTTCGGATTGACCATTACCTGGGCAAGCGGCCGGTGCATAATATGCTTTTCTTTCGGTTCGCTAACGCCTTCCTCGAACCTTTCTGGAACCGTAATCATATCGAAAGCGTGCAGATCACGATGGCCGAAGATTTCGGAGTCGAAGGTCGCGGCGCTTTTTATGATCAAACCGGCACTATCCGCGATGTCATCCAGAACCATTTGTTCCAGGTCCTAGCCAATGTCGCCATGGAGCCACCTCCCCGGACCGACAGTGAATCCATCCGGGACGAAAAAGTAAAGGTGCTCAAAGCGATCCCGCCGTTGGCAAGCAAGAATTTGGTTCGCGGCCAGTTTAACGGCTATCTCAAAGAGAGAGGCGTCGCTGCAGATTCGCAGACGGAGACGTTTGCGGCGCTCCAGTTAGAGATCGATTCCTGGCGTTGGAAAGGTGTTCCTTTCTACATCCGTGCCGGAAAATGCCTACCGGTCAGGTGCGCAGAAGTTGTCGTCCGTCTCCGCCAGCCACCGACGATGTATGAGGACTTCGACCTGGCTCCGAACTACTTCCGCCTACGGATCAGTCCCGAGGTCACCGTGGCTTTTGGTACTAATGTAATCGCTCCGGGATCCGACACCATCAGCCGGTCTACCGAGCTGATAGCGTCTAGCCACCCACGGGCTGATGAGATGGACGCCTACGAACGGGTGCTCGGCGACGCTATGGCTGGCGATGCCACCTTGTTTGCGCGCGAAGACTACGTCGAAGAGGCGTGGCGCATCGTGGATCCGGTGCTGAATGCGGATACATCAGTCTATAAATACGAGCCGAACACTTGGGGGCCAAGCGAAGCCGCCCAAAAGGTTGTGCCCCCGGAAGGCTGGCAGGACCCTATTGTAACCGCGTAACCCGAATTTTGAAGGTTTTGGTAAGGTGGCCGGTTTGCCCAGACTCATAACCGGGACGCCAACTCAACCATGTAAATGCAATGACTAAAGAAGAATTAGATCAATTGTCGATCAACACCATCCGCACTCTCTCGATCGACGCCGTACAACAGGCCAAGTCCGGGCATCCAGGCACGCCGATGGCTCTGGCCCCCTTGGTATATACGATCTGGAACCGGGTCATGAAATACGATCCGGAGGACCCAATTTGGCCTAACCGCGATCGTTTCGTCCTATCCAACGGACACGCATCGATGTTGCTCTGGTCCGTTCTCCATTTAACTGGGGTTAAGGCAGTAAACGCCGACTACGAAAGACTCGGGGAACTCGCGGTCACACTGGACGACATCCGCCGCTTTCGTCAGCTTGACAGCAAAGCGCCCGGACATCCGGAATATCACTGGGTCTCGGGGGTTGAAACCACTAGCGGTCCGCTCGGACAGGGAGTTGCCACTAGCGTTGGTATGGCCATCGGCCAAAAGTGGCTGGCCAGTCGTTACAACCAACCGGGCTTCGATATCTTCGACTATCATATCTATGCGGTTTGCGGAGACGGCTGCATGATGGAAGGCGTCGCTTCGGAAGCGGCATCACTGGCGGGTCATCTTGGGTTGGATAATCTTTGCTGGGTCTACGACAACAACCACATCACGATCGAAGGAAATACCCGAATTGCCTTTACCGAGGACATTGCGGCGCGATTCCTCGGGTATGGTTGGAACGTTCTCCGGGTCGGTGATGCCAACGATATCGAGCGCATCGAGCAGGCCTTACAGACGTTTCGCCAAACCAGTGGCCGCCCGACCTTCCTGATTCTAGACAGTCATATCGGCTACGGTTCTCCCCACAAACAGGACACCGCGGAAGCTCACGGAGAGCCGCTCGGCGACGAGGAAGTCAAATTGACCAAGAAAAGTTATGGATGGCCGGAGGACGCAAAGTTTCTCGTACCCGACGGGGTCCGCGAACATTTCGCTGAGGGTATCGGCGCGCGCGGAGGCAAAGCGCGTGGTCAATGGGCAGATCTTTTCGCTGCCTACGCCGGCAAACACCCGGAATTGGCCAATGAAATTGACCAAATGCAACGCCGCGATTTGCCGGCTGGCTGGGATCGCAATTTTCCCGTTTTCGTCGCCGATCCAAAGGGCGTCGCCGGCCGCGACGCGTCGGGAAAAGTACTTAATGCTCTCGCCCAGAATATACCGTGGTTCCTAGGTGGATCCGCCGATCTTGGGCCGTCAAATAAGACCACTTTGAAGTACGAGGGTGCCGGTGATTTTCAGGCGAACAATCCCGGCGGCAAGAATTTGCATTTCGGGATCCGCGAACACGCGATGGCGGCAGTGGTTAACGGGCTTTCACTGTCTAAGCTGCGGCCATTCGGCGCAACTTTCTTCATCTTCAGCGACTATGCTCGTCCGTCCATTCGGCTCTCCGCTTTGATGGAGTTACCGACCCTTTTCGTTTTCACTCACGATGCCATGGGTGATGGTGAAGACGGCCCAACGCACCAACCGGTGGAGCAACTGGCCTCGTTACGCGCTATTCCCGGGCTAGTGACTTTGCGGCCGGGGGATGCCAACGAGGTGGTCGAAGCCTATCGGTATGTTACCCAGTTGCGGCATCGGCCTACTGTGCTGGTGCTGTCACGACAACCGTTACCAACCTTGGATCGAAGCAAATACGCAGCTGCCAGCGGCGTGGCCCAAGGCGCCTATGTCTTAGCGGACGCTCCGGGTGGGAATCCGGAGGTGATCCTGATCGCTTCCGGCAGCGAAGTTAGTTTGGCAGTGGAAGCTTATGAGACCCTGCTCAAAGATGGGGTCCGAGCTCGGGTCGTCTCGATGCCTTCCTGGGACATTTTTGAACACCAGACCCAAGAGTATCGGAACCGTGTACTACCGCCTAGTGTACGGGCTCGGGTTGCCATCGAGCAGGCCTCCACCTTCGGATGGGACCGCTATGTGGGCGAGAAAGGCCGGGTTATCGGTATGCACACCTTTGGAGCATCGGCTCCGCTCAAGGCGCTACAGAAGAAATTCGGTTTCGAACCCGAGCAAGTCGTAGCCGTAGCCAAGGAGCTGCTAGCGACGCAATAGGTTATAAGTTATACGTTTTAAGTTGGGCGGAAGCGCTTTGGTCCGTCCGGCAGCCGCCGGACAAGACGGTGGAGCGCTGCCTCGCTCGCGAGGCCGTGGCGAGCGGGGAAACATCGTCAGCTCGTGTCTTTCCCGGTGCTCATAGAGCCCTGTTCACCACGGCCTCGCAAGCGAGGCAACGCTCCACGACTGCGCCTTATGTTGACGCGTAGGGGCGGCCGCCGGATCCGCCATACTCCCGCCAATGGCAGACAGTGACTCTCCTCAATCTCGTTTTAGAGAATGAGACCAGGACCAAGAATCGTCTGATGAACTTGATGGATCACTACGCGCGCACCGATTCCCCTTGGGCGTCCGAACCGATGGCTGCTTTTCGACGAGAGTTTCACCAACCTGGTATCGGCAAAGGATCAACTTGAAACCGGCGACTTGCCTCGCCTGAAAAACTGACCTTCCGTTATCGAAAGGGGTTCAAAACGAGCTAGCGAACGCGGCCGGTGCGGAGCGCCGCGAGGGCAGCGGCGTCACCACTTTTTCACGTAGCGGAATAAACCGAGTCAAATCAAAGACGCGATCATGAAAGTCGAGCAGCGTGCTCCTGTGCCCTACACTGAGCACCGTCGGTTGCCATGACCCAGAACGGAGCAAGCGGTAAAGGCGCGCTTCCCAGAGCTCACCTAACCCCGAGGTTGATTCATCCAAGAAAATAGTCGCAGGTTGAGCAAGAAGAACTCGGGCAAACCCTAATCGTTGCTGTTCCCCCAGCGATAGTCGTTGACTCCAATTTTCTATCACATCCAGCTCGTCAACCAGCCCATCCAGCCCAACCTGAATGAGCACACTCTCTAGTCGACTTGCGGGAAAGCCATTTACGCCGTTCTGGGGATATAACAACACGCTAGCCAACGTTCCTAGCGGCAAATAGGGACGCTGAGGAACGAATAACGATCGCTCTTCGCCCAAACTAATCTCACCGCAACCGAATGGCCACATTCCTGCGATGGCCCTCAGAAAAGTACTTTTGCCGGTACCGCTGGGGCCAGTAATTAGTACGGTTTCGCCGCGGGCTGGGGTGAAACTGATTCGACGTAGCAACGGGGTACCATCTGGTAAATCGAGATCCAAGTTATCGACGCTAACCGGATAGCTGCTCCGCCGAATAACGATCTGCCGGGTGGTGGAGGCCGGTGGTTGCAGAGCGAGTAGTTGCTCCTGGAAGCTCACCAGGCGATCCGTCGCCGCCTGCCATCCGGCAATGTCAGGGTAGCGATTGATGATAAATGAAAGCGAATTGTAGACGTACGAGAAAGCGCTAGCCACTTGCATCAAGCCGCCCCACCCTATTTGCTTTGTGAAATAGCGGGGCAAAATTACTAGCAACGGGAAAACCACCGCGACCTGGGCATAGCCTTGGGTTAACCAATTGAGGCGCATTTGCCGCCCCATTATCAATTGGAAGTTCTTGCAGATATTTTGCAGTCGTTCGTGGAAAATACTCAGCTCGACTCGCTCGCCGCCGTAGGACGCAATACTTTCCGCATTTTCACGTAGCCGAGCTAAGCTGAATCGGAAATCACCTTCGAATCGCTGCCCGGCGAGATTCAATTGCACTAGGGGCCGGCCAACCTTAATCGTAAGCCACGTGCCCACGCCGGCATAGAGCAACGCTACCCAGACGAGGTAACCGGGGATGTGAACGGCACCGAATTTACCGAAAGAAATAGCGGCTGGTCCAGAGAGATCCCACAGAATCACCAAAAAAGAACCTAGCGTTACCAACGAGGTTAGTAGCCCCAAGGACAGGGTCAAAACATAGTTCGTAAATTGGTTAACATCTTCGGCGATCCGTTGGTCCGGATTATCGACTCCGTCTGTCAGCTGCAATTGATAGTACGAGCGGTTCGCCAGCCAGGCGTCGATGTAGCTTCGAGTAAGCCACCGTCTCCACCGCAGCTGCAACATCTGTTGCAAATAGACGGCATACACGGACAGCGCCATTCCCAGACTGCCCAAGATGAAAAAGATTCCGAGCTGACAGAAGATTTGTTCGCTGTCGAAGGCTTGTAGCGCGTTGTAGAATCCCCGGTTCCACGCATTGATACCAACACTGGTGCAAACCGTTCCGAGGTTAATGGCGACCACAGCCAGAAGCAGGGCCCAAGCCGAGCATTTTTCCTCGGACATCCAATAAGTCCTGGCGATAGACCATGCGTCGCGCACAAAGGCTCGCTTAGTCATGGTCGTTTTCATCTTTTCTAGCTTGTTAAACAAGTTGTGTGCCAAAGTTTGTAAGCTATTGCTTTTGCCCACGAGGGAGGGGCTGATCCCTGGATGGCGTCGTGAGGATAGATTGTTCTGAGTTTTTCGGATTCGCCGGCGTGCTTCAGTGGATGGTCGAACCTCACTTGGTCATCCAGTAATTGGGACCGCAACGTTCCCAATTGTGGGATCGCCTCAGACGCCGGTCGGGCGAGGCTCCCGTATTTTCACTAGGGCATCGCGACGTGCCGAGTCGTCCCGACCACAAATAAAATGACGACGTTGCGCGCGCCGAGCCGCGACCCACGAACCGCCACGATCCCAGACCGAGCAATCGCCGGGTCAGGTACTTCACGGGCGTTGCTACGTCTTGGGTTCGCGGCTCGGCGAGCGTAGGGACGATGATGAGTTCAGTTGGCTCAACGTCAATCGCCCGGCGAGAACATTTAGGTTCTTTCGGAGCCTCGCCCTACCAGCGCTGGCGACCAACTAGCCTCAACCGAGCATGTACTTTATATCAGAGCTGTATGTCGGATAGGCCCAAAGGACTTTCTTTAGGTCGCGGGTCGTCAGACCAAATTTCATCGCCAGCGCGAAAATATTGATCGCTTCGGCGGCATTGTGACCAAACAAGTGAGCACCAAAGATCCGGTCACTACTGTCTTCTACCAGAACTTTGAAGAAGGCATGTCTCTGGCCGATCCGGCGCGACGAAGCCCAACCTGTCATCGGCCCGTGATTGATATGGAATGGAACACCTGCCTTGATCGCTTCCGCCTCAGTCATGCCCACCCCGGCGAGCGGTGGCAATGTGAAGACTGCGCTCGGCACCAAACTATAGTCAGCTTTCGCGTGGTTCCCTGAGACGATGTTTTCGGCGGCAACATCGGCATCCATGTCGGCAGTCATCGCGAGCTGTAACGGCGTGGAAGACGCATCGCCGATCGCGTAGACGCGCGGATTACTGACGCTTTGTAGATATTCATTTACCGCGACGCCCCGCGATGAGTGGGTAATCCCCCCAGCGGTTAAGTTCAATTCGGCTAGATTCGCTACCCGGCCGGCTCCATGGATAACCAGATCAGCTTCATAGACGTCAGCACAATCTTCGTTTCCACGAATCGCCATCGAACCGTTCGCTCGCTGGACACCGCAGGCCTGGAAATTCGTGACGATCCGGATCCCAAAGTCGCGCGCCCCCTCTGTCAATTGATCCACGATCTCAGGCTCGAAATGTTTAAGAACTCGATCTCCGCGATGCAGGACGGTCACCTCGGCCCCGGCCGCTCGGGCGACGTGGGCAAACTCCATCGAGATATACCCGCCGCCGATGAAGGCAAGCCGAGGAGGCAGGGAAGGCAGCTCAAGAAAGTCCTCGCTCGTCTTTACGAGGTCTTCACCCGGAAAACCGAGAGGGGCCGGCACCGCTCCGGTGGCAATCACAACGTGATTGGCGCGCACGAGCATGTCTCGGTTAATCTTGATCTCATCCGGTGAAACAAACTGAGCGGTTCCGTGGAACCTCTCGATGCCTGCCTCTTTGAAATCATTTTCGGTGCGACTCGGCACCGCGCTAGTGAATGCCGTCTTGGAGCGCATTAACGCCGCCCAATCAATGCCGGCGGCGGGTTGGATCCCGATCTTCGACATCTGATGCGCAAGTTCGACAACCTCGCCGGCGGCGACCAGGTATTTCTTGGGCTGACAACCCCGCATCGCACAGGTACCGCCGTAGGGTCGACTGTCGACCACGGCCACACTGCGCTGCGCTTTGCGACACGCATGCGCCAACGTATAGCCTGAGGTCCCAGTACCGATTACTAAAACATCAAACTCTCTCGTCATACTTATTTCAGCTCTCGCAGTTTGGTCTGGTTCTGTTTCGATTCCTTAGAACCGGAGTAACCTTCGCATTCTACATGCCTTTTCGAACGAGATCTCATCAGAGGCGGGACGATTGTGAAGGCTGTTCGAGATCTCGTCCCGATCACTTTCGTCACCTAAAATACATAACTGACATAGTGCCAACAGCTTATGAGTTCGACGGAATTTGGCACAGATTATGAACTGTGAAATCACCGTATGAAGATACTAACAATCGTGATTGCTAGCTTGGCCTTGGCTGGTATGCAGGCAATTACACCAGATGTCGCTGCTCACGGTTTCGGAGGAGGAGGAGGATTTCATGGAGGCGGTGGAGGGTTTCACGGAGGCGGCGGCCACTTTGGCGGATGGCACGGAGGCGGCTATGGATGGCGCGGCGGCCGTGGATACTGGGGCGGCGGGGGGTATGGCGGCGGATGGTATGGCAATCCTTACTGGTACGGAGGGGACCCCTACTGGTATGGAGGTGGGCCGTACTGGCGCGGTTATGGGTGGCGTCATCGCTTCTATCGCTAGCGCTACTAATGGAGGAAGATTCCCAGTAACATCTTTGCAGCTATCGTCGTTTCCGCTTATTCCCATCGTATCATACGATTTTTCTTATCGACAGTGACCGGCCAGGTTCCCCGTATAAGACCACTGCTCACGATAACGAAGAATGGACGACAAAGGAAATTGCTCTGAGCGACATCGTTTCCAGCTGAATTCAACCGACTGAACCATCAACCCCTAACTACCATGCAAAACTCGTATACTAACAAAATAGTGCTGATTACCGGAGGCACCTCCGGTATCGGTAAAGTCACCGCGCGCGCGTTTGCTGACGCCGGCGGGAAAGTTGTGATTACCGGACGTCGTGAAAAGGAGGGTGCAGAGGTCGCCGCCGAGATCACCAAGACCGGTGGTATTGCGGCGTTTATTCAAGCGGACGTCTCTAGAGATGCCGACGTCCAAAAAGCAGTGGATTTCGTGCTGTCCACTCATGGTCGACTCGATGTGGCCTTCAACAACGCGGGCGTCGAAATAGTAGGGCCTCTTGATCAGGTTACTGAAGAACAATATCGGAGGACGTTCGACATCAATGTTTGGGGTGTCCTAAATTCGATGAAGCATGAAATCGCGGCCATGCTCAAAACCGGGGGCGGCGCGATCGTGAACACGTCGAGTGTCGCCGGGCGTATTGGGTTGCCTCAGGCAAGTATATACGTCGCCACCAAACATGCCGTGGAAGGATTAACCAAAGCTGTGGCAGTTGAGTTTGCCAAGCAGGGCATCCGGGTTAATGCGGTCGCACCTGGCACGATCGAAACCGAGATGATTGACCGCATGGACGACAAAGAAGGCAACGTGCGGAAATGGTTAATGTCGCTGCATCCAGTGGGCCGCTTTGGCACCAGCGACGAAATCGCGGCGGCTGTCCTTTATCTCGCTTCCGACGCCGCCAAGTTTACCACCGGCGCGACCCTCAACGTTGATGGTGGATGGACAGCGGCGTAAGCCTGATCGGTGAAAGGTGATTGGTGATTGGTGAAAAGTAAGGTCAGGGGCGACGATCAACGGGACCCACTGCTCCTATAAGTCGTGTAGGTCCTATAGGTCCCATCCGCGCCGACTTCCACCGAGCACCACCTGTTGCTTTTCACCTTTCACCTTTCACTTTCCCAAAGGCCGAGCATGCGCTCGGCCTACGTCGCAGCGGCCACCGTCTTCGATGAATTTGGCGCTTGAGAATCCACTGGGGATTTTGGTTCAGCCACGGCTCCGATCAGAGAGCCCACTTTGAAGCGGTTCAGATAATCCAGCAGATGTTCTTGTACGTGGGACCTGACCTGGAAAGCGATGTCAGGATTGGCGCCGCCCACCGTGATTCGAACCACCATCGATGATTCACCCAGCTCGCTGACCATCACTTCCGATTTGCCACCGGTCCAAAGCGGATCGGCGCTGAGAATCATCTCAACATGCTTGCGGATCGAGGGCAGCGAGGCGTCCAAGGCCAGCACTAAGGAAAAAGAGGCTAGTGATTCGGCCGAGGTCCGCGTCCAGTTGGTAAAGGGCCTTTCCAAAAAATAGGTAACCGGCAAAATAAGACGGCGGAGGTCACGCAATCGAACGGAAACAAAGCTGAAAGTGATTTCCTCTATCGTTCCTACTACATTCTCGACCTCGATGACGTCCCCCAGTGCGATCGGCTGAGTAATAGCGAGCTGCAAACCAGCAAACACGTTCTGCAGGGTTCGCTGTGCCGCCACCCCCGCAACCAACCCGACGATTCCAGCCGAAGTCAGCAGGCTGGCGCCGAAGCTGCGGACTTGATCGAAAACCATGAAGGCCGCGCCCAGCGTCGCCAGAATCACCAAAACATTTAGGATCCGATGCAAAACCGAATACTGGGTTTGCGCGGCTCGAATTTGGCGTTCTTCTCCGCCATATCTTACTTTCGCTCGATTGGCGATCTTTGCTTCGACGAGGTTCAGTGTCCTCGAGGTGTTGATGCCGACTAAAATGATAACTAGAACCAGGGTCGGCCGTTCGATAAGACCTTGAACGTGGTCTGGCAGGCCGAGCATGGGAATGACCAGAAACACGAATAAGAGAGGCAACAACGCCTCCAGCGCTTGGGCGCCGATCAACACCAAAATCGCGCGCGAGTGCTCGAGATCCTTAAGAGCCTCCTCTCGCAGTTTTCGGCTGCGAAGCCGGCCAAACGTAATAATCAGATTGATCAGAATGCCGATGCCCAGGACCATGGGCAACCTCCACTCCCATCCTGGCCGGCTAAACCAACTGGCAAACGCCGAGCGCAACCCAAAGTCATAAAGGAGAACGAGGTAGACCCCAACGATCGCGGTAAACAGGATGAGACGCGAAACCGTCAACTGGACGGCGAGACACAATGCCACCCAACCGCGAGGAGGCGCTTCATACTGGCCTTTGACAGCCAATTGCGTAGGGCAATGGATATGCGAGCGGGCAAGCCTACGCGCGAGGTAACCGTGCGCGCGCCATAAGCCAAAGAGGACCAAAGCAAGAACCAGGAGATGACAGAGCGTAACCATCAAAATAGGCTAAATGGACGAACATTCCGCCCGGCTGCAAGCAGAAGCTAGCGAGTCGGTAGGGCGAGGCTCACGGGTCGGTAGGGCGAGGCTCCCGAACAGCCAGAGAGTTTTCTCAGGGACCATGGCGGTACGAATCACTTCGTTAGCAACGCGAAAACGCGGCCGAGCCGGACCCAGGATGTGACCAAGGTCCAAGGGAAGCAACCACGTTAATCTCCACCAACACGCGCTCGGTGATGGCACAACGGCTCGGCAACCCCCTGGTACAGCCCGTCAAAGATGAGGCGCTCCGACTTACCCTGCGAAGCTTCTAAGAAAGATCGGGAGCCTCGCCCTACCGGCGATCGCGGTCTTAGCACATGATCGGAAGAAACACTTGTAAAGCACACTGAATTAGTATTCTTTCGTGACTCTCAATTTTACAGCTTATGTCTGCTCCCGAATTTTCGACTCTGTCCAGACGTGATTTTTTGAGAAAGAGCGCCTATGGCGCGGGCGCAACCGCGCTTGGCGCCGCTTTTCCCCAGCTATTATTTAAGTCCAACTTCCAGCGATCGCAGCCCAACATCCTCTTCGTTATCTGTGATCAATGGCGCTTCCCCCAACATCTCACTGGCCCTGAAGCCGCGATTCTCGACTCGCGCCTGCCAAATTACCGCTGGCTGGTTAATCGATCCGTAAAGTTCGATGGACATTACGGGGCCGCCGCAGCTTGTACGCCGGTACGCTCAACGATGGTTACCGGCCTTTACACGCACCAGACCGGTATCATGAACACTTACGCCGACAACGGGCAGTTAGACCAGGCGAACACGCTGAATCCCGGCTTTCTTACCTGGGGTTCAGCTCTGCGCGAGCTTGGTTATCAGACCGCTTGGTGGGGCAAATGGCATGAATCACCCGCTACCGCTCAGGACTTATTGCAAGCAGGACTACCGGCTAACTTGGAACAGTACGGCTTCGATGGCGGAACTTTTCCTCCCTACGTCGGTCCGAACGGCCAGGATATTAACATTATTGGCGGGCCTAACAATGGGCAGCCCGATTTACTGGCTCCGATCGGCAATCTGAACCAAGGGATAGAACTGGATGCATTTATCGCCGATCAGTTCCGCACTTGGTACGACGCGTATGATCCGAGCAAAGGCCCTTTTGCTACGGCCGTCAGTCTAATCAACCCACACGATATCAAGTGGTACCCGGTTAACACCTTACAGAACCTCCTAAGCTCGCGCGACAATTTCATCGGGCGGAAACCGGTCAACTATGAGGATCTGACGACGTTGCAGCAAAACAAGCCAAGTCTGCAACAGGCGCTTTACTATACAAATCAACTCATCGGCGGGACAGACCAAGGTTGGAAGAGCTATCTCGATTACTATTACTGGCTGCAAACCCAAGTCGACATCCAGATCGGACTGATTCTAAGCTCGCTCTATCAGCGGAAGGACATCGCTGAGAATACGATTGTTGTGTTTACGGCGGATCACGGCGACCACGGCGGATCGCATGGCTTGCACGAGAAGTCGATGACCGTTTACGAGGAGTCGATCCATTTGCCACTTCTGGTGCATGATCCCAGTGGTCGATGGGCTACATCGGTCGATGTGGCAAGACCGCAGCTTACCTCTACCGTTGATCTTTTTGCTCTTTTCCTCACACTGGCCACAGGGGGAAATTCATGGCGGTTTGACGCTCGTTTCTCGTATCTCGCTGAACGCGTAGATTGGGCAGGTCTCTTGACCAATCCTTCAGCCCGGGGTCGTGACTATGTCGTCTCCACCTCGGATGAATTCTTCGGAGACGAATTTGATCCCACCGGCTCAGCCGCGCCCCCCAACGCGCCTTTCCATGTGATCGGTGTTCGCACCCCGAAAGCGAAATTTGCTACTTACAATTATTGGACCGTTGGAACCGTCGATATCAACTCGTCGCAAAAGCAGGAACTAGAGCTTTACGATTATTCTGCGGAAAAGGGGCGCTGGGAGCTTGAGAACACCGCTTCATCGCAGTCGCATTTGGTAACCTACTTCCAAGACTTGATCCAAAAGCAGATCATTCCGAACGAACTGCAGCAAGCGCTGCCGCAACCTTATAACCAGGTGCAAGCGACTGCTATCCAAGCCTACATCAACGGGATTCAGATTCCGAACAGCCAAAAGGGCGGGTAAGAAATCGTTTGAGATGCAAGGGGTTGGCGGCGAGCAGCGGGGTGTTGCTCGCCGCCAACAGACCTACTGGCACTTCCCCGTTCGGGAGCTTTAGCGGCGACTTGTCCGACGTAGCCTGCTAAAATAATCCGAGGTACCGATGACGCTCGGCGAAGATCCTGCCGCCGCCAGCGCCTGAGCGCAGCCTTTCCTTTAATCAATGACCTGGCCTCGATTAGTCGGATTGGGACAGATCAACACAGGACAAGGTGCCTCATGCTCGATTCGGATTACTTCATCGAGACTAAAAAGCCGCCCCAAAAAGCTCGGTTGACCATTGCCCACCAGAATCAGATCGGCGTGCAGAATATCAGCCATCAGAGCGATTTTATCTGCGGGATCGCCAACACAAAGATGAGCCGAACAACTCGGGTAGGTTTTGCGTATCTTCTTCGCCAAATTTTCTAACTGTTCTTGCGGGAAAAAGGCCGATTGATCGAATCCATTGCCTTTCTGATTGGTCGCTTTGGTTCCGGGTTCCGGTGAACAAACATGAACGAGGGCCAGACTAGCTCGGTAAGTCTCGGCCAGTTTCACTGCATAAGCTACGGTTTCTTCGGAATGAGGCGACAGATCGACGGCCACCAGAATCTTCTTGATATTACGGCTATTGCCCGGCGTCATCGCTTGCGGCGCCGGTGCTTCTGTTAGGATGTTAGTCATATTGTGTTCCAGATTTTCTACACGACAAATTATGCGGTCTAGTTGCGGATGGCTTACCATCGATTGTTCAAAGCTGTCCTAGAGTTTTTTTTGTCGGCCAACCATCAAAGTGGCTTCAACGAACTATCAGTAACGGGCAGTCCGTGCTTCGGGCGATTCTGTCGATATCGCTCCTCCCAATCAACTCGCTCAGCCAGCTGCTGTGATGCCTAGCCATAACGATAAGGTCGATCGGGAGGGTTTTCACCGCCGAGAGCACTAACGCACAGGGATCTCCGGCCAGGAAAAAGCAGTCGGTCGCCAAATGTCGAGAGCGAGTCTGTTGATACAGATTGTAGAAGGCTTGTTCCGCCCGTTCTCTATCCTTGCGCAGACGATCAAAATCCAACGCGCCCGACGCACCGCCTACTTGCTCCGGAACATCCCAAACATGAAAAAGCGTCAGCTTAGCTTCTAACTGTTCAGCCAAACAAAGCGCGTACTCTACTGACGACTCTGATGCCTCTCTGAGATCCGTAGGGGCAAGAATGTGTTTGACTCTCGAACGCGAGGCAGAAGCCGGAGGAACAGTCAGGCTAGAGCTTGAGTATGCGTGCCTTTGGTGATTGATCGAAACCATATATTCAGTCCTTATCGAGAAGCTAAAGTAGGCCCGTAACCAGGCCTGACCTCCGTTGTTCAACTCTTCGCAACAATTGCCCGATTTCCGCCGGACAATCGGGTGCTTGAGAACGTCCAAATCCCGGCGCGGGACAAGCTAGGGATAGCTACGGCCAACCAATGGTGAGCCGAGCGGGCTGACGCCGTCTAAATGGTC
>Ga0185299_10001126_pt1:55000-57217 | contig 57217 bp, 49 predicted proteins | sample PaiPotPPA55metaG_FD_128002 | JGI IMG/M metagenome (GOLD analysis project Ga0185299, IMG submission 128002) | Iron sulfur acid spring bacterial and archeal communities from Banff, Canada, to study Microbial Dark Matter (Phase II) - Paint Pots PPA... ... | reverse complement strand
GTAAAGCTCCACGGGGTCTTTCCGTCCTGCTGCGGGTAACGGGCATCTTCACCCGTATTGCAACTTCGCCGAGCCCCCCATTGAGACAGTGCCCAAGTCGTTACGCCATTCGTGCAGGTCGGAACTTCATGTTTCTCCACGGTTTCCCGCGGCATAGACTATACGTTCACCTGGTTGCAACGAGTTGAGTATCTCGCTGCCGATGTATTTCCGCTTACCCGATGGATTCATCTCCATCGCCAATCTGACGATCTCTCCAAAACCTTCGATTCCGAGATGCCGTTCCTCACTTACCAGCGCGCAGATCCTCTCGAATCTGTCCACATCGGTCTGCTTGGATGACACCAGGGGATGCGCTCGAAAATGAGGCAGCACTTTCGCTACCAAATCTCCGATGCTCCGCACCTCGAATTTAAGAGTCTTGTCTGATCTGTCTGGTCGGATGAACCCGCATCCCCATCTCTTCCGAACCTCGTAAAGAAGCTCGGCTCGATCTGCATTTGGGCTGACCGAGAAACTCGGTCTCACCTCCCACCCGAAGCGGTGACGCTTGCTGGGTTGGAATGAAACGCAGAAGCAACCTTCGCCATCGACGAATCCAGAGATATAAGAATCGAGGTCCATTGGCAAGAACCAGGGCCGGCGTGTTATGGGACCTTGTCAATCCCATCCAAGGGTTCTCAGCCCTTGAGTCGTTACGGGGATTCGAGTTTGTCCCGAATCTTACCCTCGGTATCACCCGCGACGTCTTTTGTCTGAGACGTCGTTAGGGCTTCACCGATTTGAGCCGGTTGATGGACGGCGTCGCCACCGCCCCGGGCAATGTTACTTACCCGACAAGGAATTTCGCTACCTTAGTACCGTTATAGTTACGGCAGCCGTTTACTGGGGCTTCAGTTCAATGCTTTGCCGGCTTGCGCCGGCTAACATCTCCCTTTAACCTTCCAGCACCGGGCAGGCGTCAGCCCCTATACGTCCGCTTTCGCGTTCGCAGAGACCTGTGTTTTTGTTAAACAGTCGCTTGGGCCTGTTTGCTGCGACCCGTTCGCGCCACCACAGCGAGTGCGTGCACACTACTAGGGCACCCCTTTTCCCGAAGTTACGGGGCTAATTTGCCGAGTTCCTTAACAGGGGTTCTCTCGTCGCCTTGGCATTTTCTGCCAGTCTACCGGTGTCGGCTTGCGGTACGGGTACCGAAGACCCTTGCTAGACGCTTTTCTTGGCAGTTGAGTATCGTCCACTTCGCCGCCTTGCGTTGGCTCGTATTCGCATCTCGGGCTTCGGTCATTAACCGGATCGCGGATTTCCCTACAATCCACCCTACGTGCTTGAACATCCATCCAATAGGATGCTGGACTAACTTCCTGCGTCACGCCTTCGCTTCAAGATTCAAATCTTAACGCGGCGAACGCGTGAACGTTCGACGTGTTAAGAAGAGAATCTAACGGGGTCGGTAGTAGCCGAGTATTAACGGCTTGTCCATCGCCTACGCTTCTCAGCCTCGGCTTAGGTCCCGACTAACCCTGAGATGATAAACAGTGCCCAGGAAACCTTAGACTTACGGCGGTGGGGATTCTCACCCCACTTTACGCTACTAATTCCGGCATTCGCACTTCTGTTTCGTCCACGCGTCCTCGCGGTCGCGCTTCGGCCTATCACAGAACGCTCCCCTACCAAAGGATCCACGCAAGCGCGGATCCAGTTCGTAGCTTCGGTGCATAGCTTGAGCCCCGTTACATTTTCGGCGCAGAACCACTCGACCAGTGAGCTATTACGCACTCTTTCAAGGGTGGCTGCTTCTAAGCCAACCTCCTGGCTGTTATTGCGGCTCTACTTCCTTTCCCACTTAGCTATGTCTTGGGGACCTTAGCTGACGATCTGACCTGTTTGTCTCTCGACAATGGAGCTTATCCCCCACTGTCTGACTCCCGACATGTGCGCCGCGGTATTCGGAGTTTGATGGAGTTCAGTAACCTGGTAAGGCCCCTAGCTCTGTCAGTGCTCTACCCCCGCGGGTAAAATGTCGAGGCTAGCCCTAGAACTATTTCGGGGAGAACCAGCTATCTCTGGGTTCGATTGGCTTTTCACCCCTATCCACAGCTCATCCAACGTTTTTGCAACAACGACAGGTTCGGCCCTCCACGCAAGTTTAATTGCGTTTCAGCCTGGCCATGGATAGATCACCCAGTTTCGGGTCTAATACTGCAGACACATAGT
>Ga0185299_10001126_pt1:0-52500 | contig 57217 bp, 49 predicted proteins | sample PaiPotPPA55metaG_FD_128002 | JGI IMG/M metagenome (GOLD analysis project Ga0185299, IMG submission 128002) | Iron sulfur acid spring bacterial and archeal communities from Banff, Canada, to study Microbial Dark Matter (Phase II) - Paint Pots PPA... ... | reverse complement strand
CTTTCATCATCAAGCGATGCCGCTCGATGATCGCATCCGGTATTAGCTAACCTTTCGGCTAGTTATCCCAGTCGGTAGGGTAGATTGACTACGTGTTACTCACCCGTCTGCCGCTAACACTTCATCTGTATTGCTACAAATTGGTGTCCGCTCGACTTGCATGTGTTAGGCACGCCGCCAGCGTTAGTTCTGAGCCAGGATCAAACTCTCCGAAATCACGTTGCGAACCTCGCGCGCCGGGTTAGAGCGCTTGGTGTTGCGAGATCCAAACTTGCTTCGAACCGTTTGCGGCTCTTTAGCTTGCGATCGCTGGACAGGATCGCTACAACATCAGGGGGGCTAAATCCAAGCCCGATGAGGATCTGATTTCGGTCGGCTAAAGCCGACCGCTCCAGATTTTCATTGACAATCCCAAAAGACAAACAAAAAACCGGCTTGCGCCGGCCCCGTTTTTGCTCTTGTGGGACCCACGAATTTATTTGCGTCTGCGCTGTTTAGTTTTCAAAGAACAGGACTCGCTGCCAAGTTGAGTCACGCATGGTATCTTACCATTCCGTCCGTTAGCCGTCAAGCAAAAGATGGGACACCGCGGCCTTTTGGCGGACCATAGAGCTTCGACGTCGCCTGTTTTGCGCCTCTATCTTCCTTATACACGTTATGCACCGGCGTTGTGCACGCTATCCACCGCGTCCCGCGCGCACGCGACGATGTACATCAACGTCGTGCGGTTCACAAGGCTCAAGAGAAAGATGCTCGGCATGGCTTCATCCTAACGCTCATCGGCTCTCTGTCCAAGGAACGAGCGATGATTGTCCGATGAGCCGCGAGTGAATGAGCGGCGCGTGAGAAAAGGGGTCGACCAAGGTCGACCCCACAATGAGTGAGACGCGCGATCAGGGCCTACTGCGAGCAGATCACGTACGTGTCTGCCACCTGCATCGGATCGATCAGCTTGCCGCAGGGATTGGTGGCTGTGAATCGCGGCACCGCCATGCTCGATGGATACATCGCGATCGCCGACGTCATGCGAAACGCCTGATGCGGCGGCACGTACACGCCCACGAGCGTGGTATCGTGATAGCCCTTCTTCTTGAAATCGAGTCGGTACTCGCCGCCGCGCAAGCCGGCGAGCGTGAAGTATCCCTTGGCGTCGGACACCGCGCGCGCCAACACGTAGCCTCCGTGCAGCGTGTACGCCTTCACCTCAACGTCTGCGACCGGCGCGCGGCTGCCTTCCTCGACGAGTTGCGCCGTCATCGACGCGTTGGCCGCGCTCGCCGACGCTTGCGTCACGCGCGAGACGGCGCCGATCGCCACGAGTATCGCGCAGACGGCGAAAATCGAAATCAACCTGGTCATTCGAAGCTGCCTCCTTGTCATGAGATTCCGTGGAATCCTTATACCCGCCGCCGGCGCCGAACAATCCCGCGAAACGCTAGTTGTTCGCGCTGCGTTTTTTGATCGAGGAACCCCACTGGAGCTTTTGCTCGAGGACGGTGAAAAAGTGGCGGTTGTCGGTCCGCACGAACAGCACCGGTCGATCGGATTTGCGTATCTCAACCGTCGATCCGGCTGAGAGTTCGAACGCCGGCTTGCCGTCGGCGTACAGCTGAGCGCCCTCGCCGCCGCCGGGCACGGTGATTCTGATGGTTTCGGTCGCCGCGACCACCAGCGGCCTCGAGAACAGCGTGTGCGGACAGATCGGCGCGATGCCGAAGGCTTCGAGGCCCGGCGCGATGATCGGACCGCCTGCCGATAAGAAGTACGCCGTCGAACCGGTCGGGCTCGAGATGACGATGCCATCGGCCGGAATATCTGCGACGTGCTCCGCGTTGATGTGGATGCCGAAGAGCAAGATGTGTCCGCGATGGTTGCGATCGATGTGGATGTCGTTCAAGGCGAAGAAACGATCGGAGCGCCCATCGATTCGCGCTTCCAGCGCGATGCGCGGCACGGCCTCAAGACCATCGCGAAGCAACGAGCGCATCAACGGTTCGTATTCGCGCTGGCCGACTTCGGTGAGAAATCCGGTCCGCCCAAAATCGACCCCGAGAATCGGCACGCCGTGCGCGTGCGCGAGATGCGCGGCCGCCAGCAGCGTGCCATCTCCGCCTAATGACACGAGCAGGTCCGCGTTTGCCGGAAATGCGGCAGGGGTAGCCGCGCCGTTGAGTGACAGCTTCGCGGCTTGGTCGCAGCTGATCATGAGTTCGACGTGGGATTCGGCCGCAATCGAGGCGATCGACTTCGCTGCCATCAAGGCTGTCGAGCGCCGCGTATCCGCGAAGAGCGCGAGCTTGCGGACTTTGCGCATCATCGATCCAGGCCTTCGTGCGCGGCTCGGACCACATCGGTGACATGCTGTGCTCGAGCGAAGCTCGAGGTTGGCGCGACCGGAGGTCGCGCAGCATCGAAGTTCGCCCGCTCGAGCCCGAGCAAGAACTCGATGTTGCCAGCCGGGCCCTTGTGCGGCGCATACGTCAAGCGCGTTGCGGTGAAGCCGCTCGCTTCGTACGCCTCGATCACCGATTGAATGGTCGCTGCCTGAGCCCGCGGCTCGCGCACCACGCCGCCCCGGCCGACCGCCGCGCGCCCCGCCTCGAACTGCGGTTTGACCAGCACGATCAGTTTTGCGCCGGCGTCGAGCGCGTCGGCGAATTTCGCGGCCAGCTTCGTCAGCGAGATGAACGAAACGTCCGCGGTCGCGAACGCGAACGGCGCGCCGATGGACTCAAGCGCCGCGTGCCGGAAATTGCAGCGCTCGACGACCCGCACGCGCGGGTCTTGACGCAGCCGCCAGGCGAGTTGGCCGTAGCCGACGTCGACGGCGGTCACGTGCTCCGCCCCGCGAGCGAGAAGGCAGTCGGTGAATCCGCCGGTCGACGCGCCCACATCCAAGCATCGCGCTCCGGCCGGCGACCAGCTGAATTCAGCGAGCGCTTTTTCCAGCTTCAACGCGCCGCGGCTGACGTAGGCGAACGCATCGGAGATGAGCACGTCGGCCGATTCCGCCACGAGCTGGCCGGCCTTTAATCCGGCCGCGCCGTCGACGTGGACCCGGCCTTCCAAGATGAGCGCCTGCGCGCGCGCGCGCGACGCGCCGGTGCGCGCGGCGACCAGCGCGTCGAGCCGCATCCTAGACGCCCTCGAGCTCGTCTTCGTCTTCATCTTCGAGCGCGAGGTCGGCTGCTTCCGTTCCATCGTCCGTTTCGGCCAGCGCTTCTTTGATCTGCACCTCTGCGTCCGCGAGCATGGCGCGGCAGCTTCGTGCGAGTTCGGTGCCTTCTTTGAACAGCGCGATGGCGCGCGCCAGCGGCACGTTGCCTTCGTCGAGTTGTTCGACGATCTGCTCCAATCGCGCGAGCGCCTTCTCGAACGACTGCGCGTCGTCAGGTCGCGCGCTATGCTTCTTCGTCTTCTTCCCTGAGTCCATGTGCGGCTTTCTTTTCCCGTACCAGCGCGGCCAGCGCGCCCCGGTGCAGCTCGACGTCGATGGTCTCGCCGAGGCTCGCTCGCGTCGCGTCGGTCAACACGCGACCGGCTGCATCGTAAGCGATCGCGTAGCCGCGCGCAAGCGTGCCGCGCGGGCTCAACGCGCCCATGCGAGCGGCGAGGACGTCAAAGTCGCTACGGCTCGCTTGAACCTTGGCCGCTACGGCAAGCCGCAGGCGCTCGCGCCACTCGGCGACCCGCTCGCCCGTCTCCGCCAGCAGACGTCGCGGGTCGAGACGGGCCAATTCTGCCGAAACGTCGTCGACCTTTCTCATCGGAATGCCCATGAACTGGGTGCGCGATCGCATCAGGTCCGAACGAGCGCGGCCCAAGCGTTCTTCGATGAGATCGGCGTGCCTCTGGAGCGCCCGGCGCAAGCGCACGCCCGCCACGTCGAGCCGTTCGAGCAGTGCCGCGCGCTCCGCCGCGACGAGCTCCGCAGCGGCCGTCGGGGTCGGCGCGCGAAGATCGGCGACAAAATCGGCGATCGTGAAATCGGTTTCGTGACCGACCGCGCTGATCACGGGAATGACGCTGGCCGCGATGGCGCGCGCGACGATCTCGGTGTTGAACGCCCAGAGGTCCTCGATCGATCCGCCGCCGCGCGCGACGACGATCGCGTCGACGTTCAGTCGAGCGGCCCGCGCGATCGCCAGCGCGAGCGCCGGCGCCGAGGCCTCGCCTTGGACGGGCGCATGCACGAGCGTGATCTCCACGTGGGCGCCGCGCCGGCGGCTCGTCGTGACGAAGTCTGCCAGCGCAGCGGCCTCGCGGCTGGTCACGATGGCGACGCGCCGGATGAACGCCGGAATCGGGCGCTTTCGCGCTCGTTCGAAGAGACCTTCGGCCTTCAGCTTTTCCTTGAGGAGCTCGAAGCGTCGAAACAGCTCGCCGAAACCGACGGGCACGACGTCTTCCACGACGAGTTGGTACTGGCTTCGCGGTACGTAGGCGGAAAGTCGGCCGACGACTTCCACCGCGAGCCCGTCGGTCAGCGCCGCGCGCGCAGCAAGCCGGCAGTTCACGTCGTTCCAGCAGACGCAGCCGATGAGCCCTCGCTCGTCCTTGAGGTCGAAATACATGTGGCCCGACGACGGCACGCGGAACTTCGACACCTCGCCGATGACGCGAATCGGGCCGTCGTAGAGATTCTCGAGCGCGTGCTTGATCGAGCGACAGAGATCCGAGACCGTCATCGCCGGGCGAGCCGCCGCGGCGAACAGCGATTGCATGATGTCGAACTTCGCTGATGCGTCCTCGCGGCCCCGCGCAACGGTCGAGCTTGCTCGACCTCCACAAGTCTACGTCGGTTCGGGAGATGGGGTCTCGGTGGGCGCGGGCGTGTCGGCCGGAGAGGGCAGCGGCGACTCCACCGGACCGATGTCGATCGCCTCGTGCGGCGTCGCCGAAGCATTCGGCACCGGCGACGGCGATGGCCTCGCCGCAACATAGTAACATGGGGCGAGCGGAGCGGTCCCCGGCAAGAAATACTCTGCGTAACCAGCGTGCGACCCCTTCGGCACGCGTCGGTTGCCGAGGCAGACGCGCAGCTGCACGACGTCGGCGGGAGGCGCTCCAAAATCTTCGGCTTTTGTTCCGGCGAGCGCGGCCTTCATGAACCGAGCCCACATGCGGGCCGGGATGTTGCCGCCGTACGATTCGTACATGCGCGAATAATCGTCGTTGCCGACCCAAGCCGCCGCCGCGAGCGAGGGCACGAATCCGACGAACCACGCGTCGCGGAACGATGACGTCGTTCCCGTCTTGCCGGCCGCCGGCCGCCCGATGATCGCATTCGGATAGCCGGTACCCTCTTGGATGACGCTTTGCATGAGCGACGTCATGATGTAGGCCGCGCCGCCGGAGAGGGCCACGCGCCGTTCGGGAAAACGTCCGTCATAGATGAGCGATCCGTACTTATCGTACACCGTTCGGATCGCGTACGGCGGCGTATAGATGCCGCCGTCGGCGACCGTTGAGAAGCCCGATACTTGGTCGAGCGGCGAAACGCCCTGAGACCCCAGCGCCAACGACAAGTCGCCTTCCAAGTTCTCGGTGATCCCCATCTTGTGCGCGTAGTCGATCACGGAATCGATGCCGATGTCGTGAGCGAGCTTCACCGCCACGACGTTGCGCGACAGCGCGAATGCCTTGCGCAGCGGCATGGCCCCGAGCCAGCGGTGGTCGTCGTCCGTCGGGCTATACGTGGTGCCATCGCCGGCGTCGTACGAGACCGGTGTATCCTCGTACATCGTCGAGACCGGGATGCCGCGATCGACCGCGGCTGAATAGACGTAGGCCTTGAACGACGAGCCCGGCTGACGCCGCGATTGCCACGCCCGGTTGAACTGATTCTTCTCGGAAAATCCGACGCCGCCGACCATTGCGAGGATTTCGCCGGTGCGCGGGTTCTCCGCCACCAGCGCGCCCTCGTGCATTCCGTAGCCCTCGCTCGCGCCTTCGGCTACCATCGTCGTCACTGCGTCCTGGCCGATGCGCTCCAATTTCGGATCGAGCGTCGTGTTGACGGTCATGCCATCGTGCAGCACCCGGTCGAGGCCATACTTCGCGATGAGCTGCTGGATGACGAACGTCGTGAAATACGGATACTTGTACGAGATCACGCCGGCCGGCTGCTCGCCGACCAGGTGCAACGGAACGGCGTACGCTGCGTCAGCTTCGTCCTGCGTGATGAATCCGAGCGCGACCATGCGCTCGAGCGTGCGCTGCTGGCGGGCTTTTGCGGCGTCCATGTCGGCGTACGGGGAATACAGCGATGGCGCGGCCACGACGCCGGCGAGCATCGCGGCTTCGGGCAGCGTGAGCGTGCTGACGTCTTTCCCGAAGTAGGCGTGGCTGGCCGCCTGCACGCCGTACGCGCCGGCGCCGAAATAAATCAGGTTGAGATATCGTTCGAGGATCTCGTCCTTGGTGAAGAAGCGTTCGATCTGGATCGCGAGCAGCGCCTCTTGGATCTTGCGGCTGATCGTCGGCGCGTTCGACAAGAACATGTTGCGCGCCAGCTGCTGCGTGATGGTGCTCGCGCCTTGCGTGATCTGCTCGTGTCGATAGTTGGCGAGGGCCGCTCGCGCGATCCCCCGGAGATCGATGCCGCGGTGCTCGTAGTAGCGCTCGTCCTCGCTCGCCACGATCGCCTGCTGCATGACTTGCGGAACCCGGGTGATCGGCACGTAGATCCGGTTCTTATCGAAAAGACGAGCGAGCAGCGTGCCGTCGCGCGCGAAGATTTTTGTCGTCGCGGATCCGGGTTCGATCTCGCTGAGTCTGTCGATCGCCGGCAGGTTGCTGCCGTACGCGGCGACGACCCAAGCAGCTACACCCGCCGCCGCGACCACGCCGACGATGACGAAGAGAATCGCCGCGAACAAGATGATGCGCACGAAGCGACCGGCGGTTGAACTCATGCTCGAGCGCTGCCTACCCCGATCGCGTCACCGGCGGCGTTTTTGCCAGCGCATCGAGGACGGCGTTGACGAACTGTCCGCTCTGCTCGGTGGAAAAACGGCGCGCCAACTCGATCGCATGGTTGATGATGGCGGCCGTGTCGACGTCGGCGCGATAGCGTATCTCCCAGGCGGCCATGATGAGGATCAGCCGGTCGATGCCCGACAGACGCTCGAGCTTCCACCGGTGCAGCAGCGGTCCGATCTGCGCCTCCAGCTCAGGCGTATGTTCGAGCGAGCCATCCACGAGCCGTTCGACCAGCTCCCAGTCGGTCGGCCGAGGCGCATCGGCGCGACGATCCATAGCGGGATAGATCGGCTCGTACGGATCTGCTTCGAGCGCCGCGTCGCTTCGAGCGAAAACGCCGCTGCCTTCGCGGGCCTGCCGCATCGCGTCGTCGCGCGACACTTTGCCGATGTCGGTCGCATAGAGAATTTCGAGCGCGACGCGATGTTCGCGCCGTTCACGCGCCATGAGCGCCTGCGGTCGCGGCGACGGGCGGGTGCAGTACTTCTTCGCGCAGCCAGGTCACGTACGTCCGCCCCTCGAGAAAGCTCGGCGTCTCCAGCGCCTTTTGATGGATGGGCAGCGTCGTCGCGACGCCGTGGATCTCCGTCTCGGCCAAGGCGCGCACCATCCGCCGAATTGCGTCGTCGCGGTTCGGGCTGTGCGCGATGATTTTCGCGAGCAGCGAGTCGTAGTACGGCGGAACCTCGGCGCCCGAATAGATGTGCGTGTCGAGGCGGATGCCCGGCCCGCCGGGGAGCAGCACCGTACCGAGCTTGCCCGACGCGGGTTGGAAGCTCTTCTCGGCGTTTTCGGCATTGATGCGACACTCGATGGCATGGCCGCGCGCTTGCACTTCTTCCTGCCGGATGGTGAGGCGCTCGCCCGCCGCGATCCGGATCTGCCACGCGACCAGGTCGACGCCGTACACGACTTCGGTGATCGGGTGCTCGACTTGGATGCGCGTATTCATCTCCATGAAGTAGAACTGGTTGTCGCCGCCGAGCAAAAATTCGAGGGTCCCCGCGTTGGAATAGTCGACCGCGCGCGCGGCTTTGACCGCTGAGGCGCAGAGGCGGTGGCGCACCTCCGGATCGAGGTTGGGCGCCGGCGCTTCTTCCAAGAGTTTTTGGTGGCCCGGTTTTTGCACCGAGCAATCGCGCTCGCCGAGGTGGATGATGTGGCCGAACTCGTCGCCGAGCACCTGCACTTCGATGTGGCGCGGATGATTCAGCAGTTTTTCGACATACACTTGGCCATTCGAAAAGGATGCTTCGGCCTCCGCGCTTGCCGCTGCGATGCCTTTGGCCAAGTCGGCCTCGCGGCCGACCACGCGCATGCCTTTGCCGCCGCCGCCGGCGCTCGCTTTGATGAGCACGGGATAGCCGACTTCGCGGCAGAACGATTTGACGCGATCGGGGGATTCGACGATGCCCGAGCCGGGAATGACCGGCACGCCGGCTTCCTGCATGCGCATCTTCGCGCTTGCTTTGTCGCCCATCAGCGCGATCGCCTTGACCGGCGGCCCGATGAATTTCAGTCCGTGCGACGCGCAGATCTCAGCAAACGCGGCGTTCTCGGACAAGAAACCATAGCCGGGGTGCACGGCATCACAGCCGGCGACTTCGGCGGCGCTGATGAGGTTGGGAACGTTGAGGTACGAGCGTGAGGCCAGCGCGGGACCGATGCAATACGATTCATCCGCCATGCGGACGTGCAACGCGTTGCGATCGGCCTCCGAGAATACCGCGACCGTCTTCACGCCGAGCTCACGGCTCGCGCGGATGACGCGGACAGCGATCTCGCCTCGATTGGCGATGAGAATCTTTTCAAACACCGCTGCTTATAACCGGGGAGGTTCGAGCGCTTCTGGCTCTTCTTGGAGTGCGCCTGGCGCGGTCGTTTCGCTGTGATCGATGACGAACAGCGCCTCTCCGAAGTCCACGGCCTGACCGTCCTCGACGATCTGCGCGACAAAGGCGCCGCGCTGTGGGTTACGCACCGGGTTGCGCAAGCGCAGAGCTTCGATGTGGCCGAGCACCTGGTTTTCCTCCACCACATCGCCGGGTAGCGGTACGTCATCCGCCGGCCGAAACACGCCCACGATCTCGGCGTTCACGGTGTCGTACGGCCAGCCGGGTTCGGATTCACGTTTGGGACTTTGGTGGCGCAAAACCCTGGAGTGTGGCGGTCGAGCTTGCTCGACCGGAGTAGAGTCCGTGCCGGTCGCCGATTTCTCGAACGTCACCGTTCCACTGTCGGTCTCGATCCGCAGCGACATGAGCGGCGTCCCGGCGAACATCTTTGCCAGTGGTTTGACGCGCTCTTCGATGAATGTGGCCAGCGAAGACGATGCGGAAGAATTCCGAATCGTCGGTGATTCCGACACGAGCGCATTTTTCGCCGCGGGCGCGCCTCTGGCCTGGTCAGGGGCGCCGGCCCGAGATGACCACCGACATCAATGCGCGCCGGATCTCGGCCGCGCCGCCCCATGCCGCGCGCATCGACTCGAGCCCCTCGGCCAGTTCTGCGTTGTCGAGCAAATGGAACGTAGAAATGTATTTGTGCTGCACCAGGCGTTCGATCGACGGGAAATCATGCACCGCTTCGCCGACGACGTCGCGCTGTTCGATGTTGGCGAACCCGACCTGCCGCATCATGCGCGACAGCGCGGGCGCGCTCGGGAATCGCGCCATGTCGATGGCCGCAAAGTTTGGGAAGAAACGAGCGAACGGAGACTCGGCGAAATGCCGGTGCGGAAACGATGCGATCGCGAGCGTGCCCTCGGGCACGAGCTTTTGTTTTGCGAGCAGCAGAAAGCGATCGAGCGACGAGAAATGGTGCACGGTGAAAAACGCGGTGATCGCGTTCCAGTTCTCGCCCGGCACGTGTTCGACGGCATCGCCGCTCACGTACGTTGGGTTGCCACCCGGTGATTGCTCGCGGGCGCGAGCCAGCATCGTCTCGCTCTTATCGAGCCCCGTGACGGTCGCGCCCGCATCGGCCAGCAGCCGCGAGAAGCGCCCCGTGCCGCAGCCGACGTCCAGGATCTTCATTCCCCGAGACGCGTGAACCGCGTTTGCGACGGCGTCGAACACCTCGCGATCGAATGCCGAAAGGGGGCGCAGTTGATCGTATTCGGCGCCCGGTCCCTGATCGGCGTCGTAGTCCACTGCGCGCGCGGCGGGCAAGTGGCCGGTCCCCGGCAAGCGGACGATGTTCTCCCGCTCTTCGGGCGTGAGCTTCTCGAGCAGTTCTTTTGGCGTAGCGCCGTCCGGCGGGAGTCGTAAATCCGGGGCGATGTCGGCGAGCGGCGCGAGCACGAACGCGCGCTGGCGCAACAACGGATGCGGCACGGTGTAGCGTGGATTTTCGTCGACGATGTCGTCGTAGGCGAGGAGATCAAGGTCCAGCGTTCTCGGACCCCAACGGTCGACCCGCGTTCGTTCGTATTCGGTCTCGATGGCGGTTAGCGCGTACAGCAGGCGCTGCGGATCGCGTCGGCGGCCCATGTCGAGCGCGACCACCGCGTTGTAGAAATGTGGTTGATTCGGCTTGCCCCACGGCCGCGTGATGTAGAAATCGGAGTTGGCGACCGGCGTCGCCACCATCGCCAACCGCGCCAGCGCCTCGCGGAGATAGCCGGGTGCGTCTCCGAGATTCGAGCCGAGCGCGACGTACGCGAGGTTCATGGCTCGCCGATCACGACGCCGGCCGCGTCAATTCAACCTCAGGCGTGGCGCCGTTCAGGAAGCGCGGTTTGCGCACGCGCACCGTGGCCAGCACGATCCGCTTGTCGACGAGGATCGCGCGCAGACATGCGTCCGCGAGGGTTTCGAGGAGATGAAATGACCCCTCCGTGACGAGCCGCTCGCATGCGTGATAGACGCGATCGTAGTCGACCGCGTCCGCGAGGTCGTCGCTGGCGGCGGATGGCTTGCAATCGACGGCGAGGTCGACGTCGAGATCGATGGGCTGGCTTCGTGCCCGCTCGTCTTCAGTTGCGCCCACCTTGCCCCAAAAGCGCATGCCCGTCACGCGAACGCGATCGAGCGTCATGACGGCCGTTTGTAGAGGTCGACCTTGGTCGACAGATCGTCGAGCTTGCTCGACCGCCCCGAAATCGCCTCGGCGACGCGCACGACCGGCACCATCTCGCGCACGTCGTGCACGCGCACGATGTCGGCACCGGAGGCGACGGCGAGCGCGACCGTCGCCGCGGTTGGGCACAGACGGTCCGTCACCGGTAGGCCGGTGATGAACCCGAGGAACGACTTGCGCGAGGTGCCGACCAGCAGCGGATGCGGCAACCGCTCCGCGAATTCGGCCAGTCGATTGAGAATCGCGATGTTCTGTGCCGGCGTTTTCCCAAAACCGATCCCGGGATCGACGATGATGCGGTCGGCTGCGACACCGCCGTCCATGGCATCGCGGATCGAGCGTTCGAGCGAGTCGATGACTTCGCGCACGACGTCGCCCGAATAATCGGCAGCCGTTCGGTTGTGCATGATGACGAGCGGCGCGTTGCTCCGCGCCGCCACGCCAACAATGCCAGGCACGGCTCCCCAGACGCAGTTGATCGCGTCGGCACCGGCGTCCAACGCGGCAAGGGCGACTGACGGCTTGAAGGTGTCGATGGATATCGGCACGCCGACCGCCGCGCGAACGGCTTTGACGACCGGCAGAACGCGACGCGCTTCCTCTTCTTCCGGCACCGGACGATGACCCGGCCGCGTCGATTCGCCGCCGATATCGATGAAATCGGCGCCCGCCGCCACGAAATCCATCGCTCGGGCTACCGCAGCCGATACGTCGACGAGTCCGTCGCCGGAAAACGAGTCCGGCGTCGCATTGATGATGCCCATGACGTAGGCCCGCTCGCCCCACTCGAGCCGACGTCCGCGAAGCGTCCAGGCCGGAATCGGCGCGGCGCGTCTAGACGGCTGCACCGCGCGCTCCGACGTGTTCGAGGAACCAATCGCGCAGCTCGGCCACGAGATACGTCGATCCGGTGACCACGACGAGGTCCGCCGAACCGGCGATGCGCCGGCCGACCGACAGCGCTTCGATTGGATCCTCGACGGCGCGCGCGACGGCGCCGAGGTTCTCAGCGATCAACGCGAGCGTTCTCGGTTGTATGGGCTGGCGCTGAACCGTTCGAAACGTCGTAAAGATGAATTGCGCCGGCAACTCCGACCACGCCGCCAGCATCGCCTCGGCATCCTTACCGTCGGCGATCGCGGTGACGAACACCATGCGGCGTGACGGGAAATGATGTTCGAGGGCCGCGCGCAAGGCGCGCGCCTTCTCGACGTTGTGCGCGACGTCGAAGATCAGCGCTGGCCGCGATGGATGGAATTCGACGCGGCCCGGCAGGCTGATGTCGCCGAGCCCCGCGCCGACGTCGTTGGGGCTGAACGGCAGGGCCGCTTCGACGGCTTCGCATGCGAGGATCGCGGTGGCCGCGTTGACGAGTTGAAATTCACCCAGCAGCGGCATCACCGCTTCATATCGGCGCCGCGCGGTGCAAACGCGAAATGTCTGCGCGTAGGCCATCTGATTCGGCAGCAACGCGATGGTGGCGTTCTCATTCACGACGGAAAGCGGTGCGTGATGCGCGCCGGCCGCGGCGCGGATCACCCGCAGCGCGTCGATGTCCTCGGCCGCGGTGACCACCGGAACGCCATCCTTGATGATTCCGGCCTTGTCCGTCGCGATCTGCTCGACCGTATCGCCCAAGATGTCGGCGTGATCGGTTCCGACGTTGGTGATGACGCTCACGAGCGGTTCGATGACGTTGGTGCCGTCGAGTTTGCCGCCGATGCCGACTTCGATCACCCCGACGTCAACGTTCTCGTCCGCGAACAGGCGAAACGCGAGCGCGACCGTTATCTCGAAGTAGGATGGACGGCCCCACTGCGTGCGCTCCATCTCGTCGATGGCCGGCAGCATGTCCGAAAGATATTCCGCGAAGCGCTCCTCGCTGACCGGCACGCCGTTGAGACGCGCGCGTTCGGTCACGCTGCGCAAGTGCGGCTTCACGTGAAGCCCGACGCGGTGACCGGCTGCGCGCATGATGGACGCGATCATGGTCGCGGTCGATCCCTTTCCGGCCGTGCCGCCGACGTGCATCGTTCGGAATCGCGTCTGCGGATTGCCGACGAGATCCAAAAATGCGCGCATGCGGTTCAGCCGGCCAGGATATCGGCGCGATACCGATTCGTTGGTCAGGCCGGCGAGCAAGCGGTTGGCGGATTCGAAGTCCATCGATTGTTATGATTGCAGGGGCGGTTTGTGTTCGCCGACGTCTCCCCGCAACAAACCCAACGCGTGAGGAAGCACCTCGGCGATCACCGCGAGCGATTCGCGGGCGCCGGCCGGACTTCCCGGCAGATCGACGACGAGCGTGTGCTTGCGCACACCCGCGACCGCGCGCGAGAGCATCGCGCTGGGGATCCTCGCCACGTGCGCGGCGCGCATCGCTTCCGGTATGCCCGGCACTTCATAGTCGATTGCCGCTTGCGTGGCCTGCGGCGTGACGTCACGAGCGCCCAAACCCGTGCCGCCGGAGATGAGAATGCAATCGACGGCGCGCGAATCGGCAAGCGTCGAGATGAGCGCCGTGATGCGCGCGGCGTCGTCGGGCACGATGGCGGTGCTTGCGACCTCGAAGCCGCCAGGCAGCCCCGCCCGCATGGCAGCCACGCAGCGATCCTCTCGCTCGCCGGATGACGCCTTGTCGGACGCTACGACCAGCGCCACGCGAAAACTCACGCGATGCGCCGCCCGCGTCTGAAGGTTCCGCTCTTGCCGCCGCGCTTTTCGACCAAGCGCAGGTCGGCGATCGTCATGCTCCGGTCGAGCGCCTTGCACATGTCGTAGATGGTCAGGGCGGCGACTGCGGCGCCGGTGAGCGCTTCCATCTCGACGCCGGTCTTGCCGGTCACGCGCGCGGTGCACACGATGTGCACGCTTGTTGCGGAGGCAAAGTGACAGGTCACGTCCACGTGGGTGAGCGGCAGCGGGTGAGCGAGCGGAATGAGCTCCGCGGTGCGTTTTGCCGCCTGGATGCCGGCGATCTGCGCGACGGCGAACGCGTCGCCTTTTTTCGCGCTGCCCGATTTCAACGCCCGTGCAGCTGCGCTCGACATGCGCACGAACGATTCGGCCACGGCGATTCGTTCGGTGGCGGACTTGCCGCCGACGTCGACCATTCGAACCGAACCGTCGGATCGGACGTGCGTGAGTCGCTTGGGCATGGCCGCCACTTCGAGCGTTGCCAACGACGTTCCGCCGCCACGCTACGCTCCTTGTAGCGGTCGGCTTTAGCCGACCGAAAAACACGTCACGCTACTTGGAGCGGTCGGCCTCAGCCGACCGAAAAACACGTCACGCTCCTTGCAGCGGTCGGCTTAAGAGGACGTAACGCTACTTGGAGCGGTCGGCTTTAGCCGACCGAAATCTTGCGTCACGCTACTTGGAGCGGTCGGCTTTAGCCGACCGAAATCTTGCGTCACGCTACCTGCAGCGGTCGGCTTTCGCCGACCGAAAAACACGTCACGCTGCTTGGAGCGGTCGGCTTTAGCCGACCGAAAAACGCGTCACGCTCCTTGCAGCGGTCGGCTTTCGCCGACCGAAAAACGCGTCACGGTACTTGGAGCGGTCGGCTTTCGCCGACCGAAAAACACGTCACGCTACTTGGAGCGGTCGGCTTCAGCCGACCGAAAAACACGTCACGCTCCTTGGAGCGGTCGGCTTTAGCCGACCGAAAAACACGTCACGCTGCTTGGAGCGGTCGGCTTTAGCCGACCGAAAAACGCGTCACACTCCTTGCAGCGGTCGGCTTTAGCCGACCGAAAAACGCGTCACGGTACTTGGAGCGGTCGGCTTTAGCCGACCGAAAAACACGTCACGCTACTTGGAGCGGTCGGCTTCAGCCGACCGAAAAACACGTCACGCTCCTTGGAGCGGTCGGCTTTAGCCGACCGAAAAACACGTCACGCTCCTTGGAGCGGTCGGCTTCAGCCGACCGAAAAACACGTCACGCTACTTGGAGCGGTCGGCTTTAGCCGACCGAAATCTTGCGTCACGCTACCTGCAGCGGTCGGCTTTCGCCGACCGAAAATCGGCCTTGACGTTCGCGGGCCGCTGGGTGAACGTCGCATATGGAAAGATTCTATCGGACGCCGCCGAGACTCACGAGAGTCGACTATCGATTACCGCGAACATATTTTGTAACGTATTGCACAAAAGACCGCAAGCGGTGGTTCTGCTCGCCATCTGCCGCGGAAGCGGCTCGACAAGCCCTGCTCGAGTATCGCGACATGGGATGCTTCTGGCTGTATGCGTTCTGTATCATGCCGGATCACGTGCATGCATTGATGCGAATGCGAAATGGGCAACGGCATCTATCGACAATCATCGCCGGAATCAAGATCGCGACCATGCGCCGCCTCCAGGGCCTGCGGTGGCAGCGGGGTTTTCATGAGTCGATTATTCGTCCATGGGAAGATTGTAATGATGTCGTTCGATATATTCTGATGAATCCGGTTCGGGCCGGTCTCGTGAAGGATCCGTCGCTTTACCCGCATATGGGAGTCGTCGACTCGTGCCGTTGAAGCTCATCGATCACAATTGTGCAACGAGTCAGCTCAAGGTGAATGTATAGATGACCCGATATGTCACGATCGCCGGTTTACCGTCGACCTCCGGCGGCCGATACGTGCTGGCCTTCGCCGCAGTGAGTGCTGCCTGATCGATCGCGAGACTTCCTGACGAGGACTCGATGCGAGCTTCGGAGGGCTCGCCGTCGGCACCAACGGTCACGAAGATGATGACCGTCCCCTCCTCATCTCCTAACCGCGCGATTTCGGGGTAGTCCGGGCGGACCTGGTGCCGAAACGTTGCATCGACGACCATATCCGACGCATCCACTGGAGTTTCGACAGGTGTCGGAGTCTGTAGTGCCGTCGGCTGCTGCGCGGGGCTGGGTGGCAAAATTCTTGGTGCGTCGCCAACGGGAGAAGATAGGAACGGTGTGCTTGCCGCCGTCGATCGAGCCATCTCGACGATCGCTTGCTGCGCCTCTTTGTGAGTGCGGGTCAGCTGCTGCGCGCGGTAATGAGGTGGCGCAATGGGGGGTGGCGACGGAGCCGGCGTTGGTTTCGGTGTGGGAATAAGGCGATATTCTCGAATCTGGATCGCCATTTGGGTTTGCGGTTTTTCTGCGACCGGCAGCCGGATTACCACGCCGAGAGCCCCGAGCATAAAATGAACTATCGCAGACAGGGTAAGGAATGCAACTGAGGACAGGAGCATGTTGCGACGCCTGCGCCACACCGACATGGCGGATATCCTCCGTGGCCGCCCCAACCGATGTGACCGTCATTCGGCGCTCCTGAAGCCGACTGCTTCAAGGAGGGTCACAAGATTTTCGGTCGGCTGAAGCCGACCGCTCCAAGTAGCGCTACGTGACTTTTCGGTCGGCTGAAGCTGACCGCTCCAAATAGCGATACGAGATTTTCGGTCGGCTAAAGCCGACCGCTCCAAGTGGCGCTACGTGACTTTCGGTCGGCTGAAGCCGACCGCTCCAAGTGGCGCTACGTGACTTTTCGGTCGGCTGAAGCCGACCGCTCCAAGTAGCGCGACGCGAGATTTCGGTCGGCTGAAGCTGACCGCTCCAAATAGCGATATGAGATTTTCGGTCGGCTGAAGCCGACCGCTCCAAGTAGCGCGACGCGAGATTTCGGTCGGCTGAAGCCGACCGCTCCAAATAGCGATACGAGATTTTCGGTCGGCTAAAGCCGACCGCTCCAAGGAGCGCTACGTGACTTTCGGTCGGCTGAAGCTGACCGCTCCAAGTGGCGATATGCGGCGTTGCGCGGCGCTAGCGGCCTCGAATCAGCAGAACGGCGATCATGAAAAGGCCGAAGGCCCAGCAGTACACGGCAAACGGCGTGAGGCGGTGGTTTTCAACAAAGCGCATGAAAAATCGGATGGCGAAAAATCCCGCAACGAACGCCACCGCAAATCCGACCAGGATCGCAAGCGTCGGCTCCGGCGCGCCGCCCACGCTGTAAAAGCCATGCGGCTCACTCGCAAGGGCGATTTTGGGATGCACGATTCGCCGAAGTTCGAACGCACTGGCGCCGAGGATGGCTGGCCCGGCCAGCAAAAACGAGAAGCGTGCCGCGTGCTCGCGCGTGAGCCCTGCCAGCATTCCGGCGGCGATCGAAAAGCCGGACCGCGATCCGCCCGGCACCAAGCCGCCGATCTGGCTGAGCCCGACGAGCACCGCCTCCCACCAGTTGAGGTCCGCTGCGTCCGCGCGCCCCTGTCGAATATGCTCGACCGAGAACAAAATCAAGCCGGTGACGAGCAGAAAACACGCCGCGAACATCGGAATCGCGAAGAGCCGATCGAAGGGCCGCTCGAATATCTTGCCGACGACCGCCAGCGGGATCGAGCCGAGCACGACATAGAGCGCGAGCCGTTGCGCCGGCTGCCGAAAGCCCGAGCCGAATCCCGTGAAAAAGCCGACAACGAGCTGCCAGTAGTCGCGCGCGAAATAGACCAGGACCGCCAGGAACGTGCCGAGATGCAGCATGACGACGAATGGCAGGCTGGGCGGCGTCCATCCGAGCAAGGCCGAGATCAGCAGCGTGTGTGCCGCGCTCGAGATCGGAAAGAGTTCAGCGACGCCCTGGATGAGCCCGAGGACGATGGCGTGGACGTAGCTCAGGCTGCGGGTTTCCGGGCTAGCCGCCGCTCAGCGAGAAGTCGTAAATCACCCGATAGGTGACCGTAGCCGGTTTGCCCCCGATCGTCGGCGGCGTGAACTTGCTGCAGCCGACCGCCTTGATCGCTGCGTTATCCAAGATGGAGCTGCCAGCCGACTTCGATACGCGCGTGCTGATGACGCCGCCATCAGGACCGATGGTGACGTAGAGCTCGGTCGATCCCTCCAGATTTTCCTCGCGCGCAATATCCGGATAATCCGCCGGGCATTTGTACACGAACGCGGCGTCCACGACGGTTTGCGGAGCATAGACCGCCGTAGCGACCGGCGCGGGGGTCGCGGGTGCCGCGGTCGGAACGCCAATCGTGCTGCTGACCTTCGGCGGCACGTAGGGAGCTTCGGTCGGGCCCACGCCGACGTCAGAGCTTTTCACCTTCACCGCGTTGATCTTGATGGGCGGCGGCGTGTTCTTCTCAGGCGGCGGCGTCGGAGTCGGCGGCGGGGTCGGCGTCGGCTTCGGCGTGGGTCTCGGCGTATGGAGCAGCGTCTGTACGATGACCTTTTGGGGCGGCGGGGTCGCCTCTTGCTTGAACCGAGGGAAGGCGGCTTCGCCGGCCGCGCCAAGCACGAAATGCAAAACGGCGGATAAGATAATGAAGACGAGCGACAGGACGACGATCGCGTACGCATCGCGCTTCGTGAAGAGGGCCGGCGGCCGAGAGCCGGTGGGCATCGTCGCCACTTAGACGTGTCCTTTCGTCATTGCTGCGGCGTGTTCGCCGAGCCCTGGACCTTGTTGGCGAGGCCGAACTGGGTGAAGCCGTTGGCTTTGGCCGCGGCCATCACGGTGAGAACCGTTCCATACTTCGCGGTCGGTGCCGCTTTGATGATGATGTCCTTGGTCTGGGCGCCGAACTGAAGGGCGAAGTCCTGCATGCGGGCGTTGATCTCCGATTTCGGGATAGTGTCCGCTCCAACTTGGATCTGGTCATTCGGATGGATGATAATCACGAGCTGCGACTCCGTGACGCGCAGCTTGTTCTTCGCCTCCGGCACGGCAGGCGGCTTCAACAGCGAGACCAAGATCATGAAGATGATCAGCAGCACGAGCAGCACATCGGTGAACGGCGTGATGTTGATGGTGGACATCACATCTTCTTCGGGTCCCGAGCCGACGACAGACATCGAAGTGTCCCTCTTACTGCGTCACGAAGCCGACGTCGTCGTCGCCCGCTTGGCGCGCCGCGTCGAGGATTTTGATGACGGTGTTATATTGCGCGTCTTGATCCACCAGCAGCGAGATGTGCGTGTTGTAGCCTTGCGCCTGATGATCGGTGTGAAAGCGGATCGCATCGGACATCGCTGGATAGAGGTTGGCGTACGGCGTCAGATGGTTGTCGATGTAGATCCGATTATCCTTAGACACCAGCACGTTGATGCTGCGCTGCAGCTGATGTTGATTGATCGTGGCCGGCGCATTGCTTTTCTTCGCCAATTCCTTTTGGAAGCCCGGCGGGGCCGACAGGGCCACCAAGATCATGAAGATGATGAGCAGCACGAGCAGCACGTCGGTGAACGGCGTGATGTTGATTTCCGCCATCACTTCAGTATTTTGTGCGGTGGACGTAAGACCCATATCCTAGCGCCTCGTCGAGTTAGTCGCGCGTCGCGTGCAAAAGGTTCAGGCGCCGCACGGGTGCGGCGCCGGTTCGGCTAGTGCCCGCCTGCCGGTCCGGACGGCTTGACGCCGGCGGCTGCCGCCGCCTGGCGCTGCGTGGCGCGGGGCGTATACAGCTCCGTCGGGATCGGGGCACCCGTATTATGGAAGTGGAGCATCTCGGCCAGCTTGTTGGCGGCGACGATCATTTCCTGATTGAACGCCTTGATACGCGACTTGAAATAGTTGAAGAAGATCACCGCGACCACCGCGACGGCCAGACCGGCGGCGGTGGTGATCAGCGCCTCGGCCACGCCCGCGGACACGACCGCAGGTGACGAGTTGCCTTTCAACGCGATGTCATTAAAGGCTCGGATGATTCCGAGCACCGTTCCGAACAGACCGACAAACGGCGCGATGACCGCGACCGTGCCGATGATCGACAGGTTGGCTTCGAGCGCGTTCAGCTGCTCGAGCAGTGCGATCGACAGCGCGTCGGAGATGTCGGCGCGGCTCTTCTCGTGGCGATAGAGGCCGAATTGCAAAATCTTCGGCAGCATGCCGCGGTAGCGATCGCACACGGCGATGGCGCCGTTCATATCGTCACGCGACACGCGATCGCCGATCTCGCGCAGCAGGCGCTGCGGGTCCGAATGCTGTCGCGAGAAAAACACGAGCCGCTCCAGCACGATGCCCAGCGAAACGATGGACAAGATGAGGAGGGCGTACATCGCGAAGCCGCCCTTGGCGAGGAAATCGAGGAACGAGTGTAGTGCATCCATTGAACGTTTTTTCTACCCCTTGACTTCGATCACCGTACAAAGTAAACGGGGCGGGCGCCCTGGCCCGTCCGCAGGTGCCCACGGGCTTTAGCCCAGCCACAAACCCTTTCCTACCGTACCCGGAGGGCCGGCGAACAATTGTTCCGATGCGGAGAAGGCGCCGGCCTGGTTGGGTTGCGCGGCGCCTTCTGCGCTGCGATCAACCGGTGAGGTCGCTCCCGGTTACCTGCTTATAGTATTTCGCCGCGGCGCTTGCGCCGTCGGTGTTTCCCTTCGACTTGAACAACATGTACGCGCGCTTCAGCGCATCGCTAGCCGGGCTGCTCTTGCCTTCGTCGGCATACGCGATGCCCAGCGAGAACCACGCGTCGGCGTTGTTCGAATCGGCCTGCGTCGCCGCAAGCGCATATCGCTCGGCGTCGGCAGCGTGATTATTCACTTGCAGGAAGACCTTTGCGATGATCGTGTTGTATTCGGCGGCGCTCGATTTGTTGGCCGCCACCGCTTGCTGCAGATAGCTGTCGGTCGTGCCTGCGTCGCCCTGCGCCGCCGACAGTTGCGCCATGCCGAGCAGCGCGTCTGGGTTCTTGGAGTCGATCGCGAGCGCTTTTTGCAGCGCGTCCTTGGCTTGCGGGTAGTTCTTCTGTTGGATGTAGATCGCGCCGATGTTCGCCAACACCTGGACGTTCGTGGGATCGATCGCTTGGAGTTGCTTCAGCGGGCCGAGGGCCGAATTGAAGTTGCCCTTGCGGATGTAGTAGCTCGATATGGCTTGGTACGGCGCCGGGTTGTGGGCTGAGCTCTGTTCGGCTTGCTGCAAGGCCGCCATGCCGGCCGTTTCGTCGCCGAGCATAAGCTCGGCGTTGCCGACTCGCGTGAGGACGTTCGACGTGATGGTGGCATTCTTCCGGTCGTCGAGGCTCTGCGCGGTCTTATAGGCCGATAGTGCGGCTTGATAATTGCCGAGGCCGGTCTGAGCGTCGCCGATCAGCAGCTGGTCGTCGGAGCGCTTTGGATCGATCTGCGCGGCTTTTTGAGCGTACGGCAACGCGTCCGCATAGGCCGAACTCTGCAGCAGACTGAACGCATATCGATTGTACGCGACGCCGGCAACGCCGGCCGTGTCGACGTGCGGATTGATCGACAGCGCCTTGTCGAAGGCCTCCGCGGCGAGCTTGAATTTTGAATTGTCTTTGTTCTGCACCCCGTCGCCGTAGTACGCGATCCCGAGGCGCGACCAGAACAGCGCGTTGTTGGGATCGAGCCCGACGCCCTCTTTCAGCGTCGACTCTGCGTCCGTATAGCGTTGCCGATTCAACAGGCCGGTAGCAAGCGCGATGCGCGCGGACGCATCGTGGGGGTTGTTCGCGAGTTTGGACGATAGGTCGGAGGTATTGCCTCCGGACTGTTCGAGCCCTCGAAGCGTGAACTTGTAGATGACGTCCATAAACGCGACGGTCGCCTGGCCGTTACGCGTGGCGGGCTTGAACGTGGACGCCTTCACGGCGGCCAGCGCGGCGGCATCGAGGTCCGAATGGCCCGACGACTTGAAGAGCGTCAGACCGTTCTTGCCGATGCTGCCGTTGCTCATGACGAGCACCTTGATGAATACTTGACCCGTCTCGTGGTTGGCCCGGGCGGTGTCCGAATACGGCGGGAGCACTTGATGTTTGAACGTCGGCGGCAGGTAGGTTTGGGGCTGCGATGCGGCAGGCGACGCCGCGCTTGCGAGTGCCGCACACGCGCCTGCTGCCGCCGCAAGGCGAGCTAGCAACTGTTTCATGGATCTCCTTCGGGGTGGTCGGTTTTTCGGCCGGCTAGCGCCGGCCCTCACAATTGAGAAACGCGGGAACGAAGCTTAACGTCGCCGCCTGGGTTCTCTGTTCGGATTGCAATACCCGCCGCCACAGCGCCGGCCAAGCGTATGTACGCTGTGCTCGAGCGGAGCTCGACGGCCGGGCCGAGCGAATGCTCGGCCCCCCATAAGTATAGTGAAGACTCGCTCGCGCGCCGTCCTTAGCGAGCCTTGGTCATCGAGTCGAGTTTCGCGCGCTCGCTTTTGCTCGGCGCGCGCCACCGGCCGGGCGCCAAGTTGCCGAGCGCGATCGGTCCGAAGCGCGTGCGCGCGAGCGCAACCACGCGCAGCCCCTCCCGGGCGCACATGCGCCGGACTTGACGGTTTTTGCCCTCCTTCAAGACGAGCTCGAAGGTCGTCGCTCCATCGCGCGATGTTCGTGGCGAGCGCGCACCGAGCCGCCTCGCTGCCTCGGGCGAGAGGCTTCCGGCGACGCGCACGGCATAGCGGCGTTCGATGCCCGATGATGGATGCGCGAGAAAGCGCGCGAGATCGCCGTCGGTCGTGCAGATCAGCAGTCCGCTGGTTTCGGCGTCCAGGCGCCCAACCGGAAAAAGCTGGCGGGAATTCGGCAAGAGCGCCGCCACGCTGGGCCGCCCCCGCTCATCGCGCATGGTCGACACCACCCCCACTGGCTTGTGCAGGATCACGGTGAGTGGTTCGGATCCGATGGGCGAGGGCTTGATGCGCTTACCCGCGAGCAACACCACGTCGCTCGTCGGGTCGATCGATTGGCCGGGCCGTGCGACGATTCCATTGACGCGAACTGCGCCTGACGCGATCAGTTCGTCTGATGTTCTGCGCGACGCGATGCCGGCAGCCGCGAGGAACTTGTTGAGCCGCACCGGAGATTTTGTGGAGGTCGAGCTTGCTCGACCTCTACTCGTCGCCGCCGGCCATCGACAGCGCCTCTTTGGTCACCGACTTCAAGAAGAGATCGTTGCTGTCGGTGCGGCGGAAGCGCTCGAGAATGAGCTCCGTCATCTCTTGCGTGCCGAGCACGGCCGTGGCGCGGCGCAGCATCACGACCTTGCGCAGCTCGATTTCGGAAAGCAGCAGCTCTTCGTGCCGCGTGCCCGAGCGCTTGATGTCGACCGCCGGGAAGATGCGGCTGTCGGCGAGCTTGCGCACGAGGTTGATCTCCATATTGCCGGTGCCCTTGAACTCTTCGAAGATGACGTCGTCCATCTTGGAGCCGGTTTCGATCAGCGCGGTCGCGATGATGGTGAGGCTGCCGCCGTGCTCGATGTTGCGCGCCGCGCCAAAGAAACGCTTAGGTTTGTGAAGCGCGCTGGTATCGAGACCGCCGGAAAGCGTGCGGCCGGTCGCCGGCATCACTTGGTTCCAAGCGCGCGCAAGCCGCGTGATGGAGTCGAGCAGGATCACGACGTCGTGGCCGAGCTCCACGAGCCGCTTGCAACGCTCGAGCGTGAGCTCCGAAACGGCCGTGTGGTTATCGGGGTGCTCGTCGAAGGTCGAAGATACGACTTCGCCTTCGATCGAGCGGCGCATGTCCGTGACCTCCTCGGGCCGCTCGTCGACCAACAGCGCGAAGAGGTCGACTTCGGGATGGTTCGAGGCGATGGCGTTGGCGATTTTCTTGAGGACCGTGGTCTTGCCGGCCTTCGGCGGCGAGACGATCAGGCCACGCTGGCCCTTCCCGATGGGGCAAAACAAGTCGAACACGCGACCCGTCATCTCCATGGATGACGTTTCCATCTTCAGGCGGTCTTCGGGATAGACGGGGATGAGCTTGTCGAAGATCGGCCGGCCGCGAATGCTTTCGGGATCTTGGCCGTTGACCGCTTCGACCTTGAGGATGCCGTGATATTTTTCGTTGTCTTTCGGATCGCGGATCTGGCCGGCGATGAGGTCGCCGGTGCGCAATTCGAAGCGGCGAATCTGCGACTGCGAGATGTACACGTCGTGCGGGCCGGACCGCATATTCTCGCGCCGCAAGAAGCCGTAACCTTCCGGTAAAATATCGAGCACGCCGGTGGCAAAATTCAGTCCGGCAGCTTTGGCTTGCGCTTCGAGGATCGGAAAGATGAGGTCTTGCTTTTTGACGCGCTGGAGATTTGGGATCTCGAGCAGCTTCGCATATTCAACGAGTTCGTTTCGGGTGAGGTCTTCGAGCTCTTTGACCGAGCGGATCGTCATGGTCTCGCCATTTTTTGCGACGAAGGTCTTCGGTTGCTCGACCCGCTCTCGGACTTCGATGGGACGCATTTGATACATGCGGCCGCGGTCGCCGCGTCCACCGCCGCCCCGGTCGCGATCGAAGCGGTGACCACGATCCATGCGCTCGGGCCGGTCGTAGCGCTCTGGACGGTCGGGGCGGTCGAATCGCTCGACCCGCTCGTGACGTTCCATCGGTTCCGCCGTATCCGCGTATGGATGCGTGGATTCCGAAGGTGACAGCGGCTGCCGGACGCGAGGCCGAGGGTGGGGAGAGCGTGGTTGAGGAGAGGCGGATTCGCCGGATTGAGGATCGTTTGGTTCTGACACGGTCTTTCTCTAGATAGAATTCCGCACTAGGTACGCTCGCGCGAATGGCGACAACGCCGTCGAGAATGTGACGTGTGCGGGAGGAGTGATGTTGGGAAGTTATGCTTGTGTCGCGCCGTCCGTACAGTGGATCGGGCTTACGCTCCGTACTATATCACAGCGCGGTGGCACAGTCAACGTCGCGCGCGCGATTTTCCCGATATACTTGGGCTGTTTTCGTCATAGAATCGCAGCGGCCACGTTGCAGCGTTGCGTAACCCGATGCGCGATGAGGCGATGATGTGAGGAGTGTCACCATGAGTTAATGTTTGCGGTTCGATCCAAATGCGATCGTCGGTCACGAGATCTGCGCCGTCGCAGGATCGATCGACGTCCAACGATCGACAGAGGTTGCCTGGTCCGGACGCAAGCTTGTGATCGGGGACGTTCGGTCTGCGTCGGCGCATCGCGTCGATGCCTGTCATCGGCTCGAGCGCTCGAATGAGCACGGCGGCGCCGATGCCGACCGGCTCGGTCGTCACGTTGAGGCAATAATAGTTGCCGTAGATGAAATAGACATAGGCGCGGCCGGGCCGTCCGAACATCGAGACATTGCGTTTTGTCGGGCCGCGATAGCCGTGACTCGCGGGGTCGACAAGCGGGAGATATGCTTCGGTTTCGACGATGCGGCCTCCCACGATCGCGCCGGTGCTCACGCGCCTGAACAACGATGCCCCGATGAGCCGGCGCGCAACCGCAACCGTGGGCCCTTCGAAGAACGAACTATCATTACTATATAGTCGCGTGGCACACACGTTCGGACTTGACCGTTCGAGAGCTTTGCGTGAATATCTAGGGTTGTAGAGGTCGAGCTTGCTCGACCTGCGTCGGTTGTGGAGGTCGACCTTGGTCGACCGTCGCTGAAGGAGCATAGCACATGACCATGACTCGTCAATCACGCGGCTACACGCTGGTCGAGTTGCTCGTCGCGATGGTCATTCTCGTGCTGCTGCTGTTCGCGGTCGGCGATGCGATTTCGCGCACGCTCGGCAACGAGGCGCGCGACGTCGAGCGGATCGGATCATCCCGGACGACGTCCGAGCTCGGAGCGCGGCTTCGCGAGGAGGCTCGAAGCTCCACGGCCGTCTTCGTGCCGGCGGTCGATGTGAACGGGAACGCCAACTCAAACGGCCACGAGGTCGACTTTTTCCGGCGGGCTTCCGCCGGTGGAGATGCCTTCGTCGCGTACGTCTTCGACTCGAGTTCTGGGCTTGTCTCACGGGTCGAGTATTCGAAGGCGGGTGGAACAGCCTCCATCGCTCACACCGACGTCGTGGGATCCGGAGTAGCCGCGTTTTCCGCCGTGCGCTCGCCCGACAGCTCCATGCCGGGCGTCGTCGGAGACGTCGGGCAAGTCTCAATCCTGTACGGCAACCCGGAGGTCGCTGGTGGGAACGACGTCGTCACCGTGACCGTGCAGGACGCTGCCGTGGCCGGCCAACCGGCAGCCGTTTCAGAAATTCACCTAGCTCCGAAAGCGGCACCCACATCCCTAGCGGTGGTGGTCCCAATCGGAGCGCCGCCACCGACTACGCCGGTCAGGAGAATCCCCTTCGTGATCATCGGCGCAAGGCCCAAGTTCCCACTTCCGCACGAGCCGTTCGAGGGGGCAATCCCGGGCTCAAGCTCACCAACATTCGTCATGCGGGGCTCAGTCGCGGGGCTAGCAACCTTCTTTGGAAGCGGCACCGGTCTCAGTTGGCTGGATCTATCATCTATGGAATCTGAGATATCTGATGGCACTTACACTTGGTTAACGTCGACAGGACAGCGGGTGCTCCTCGTAGTCTCATGCGGCGAGTCGGCATGCCCAATTTTCAAACCGGTCCCAATTTCAGACACGTCGGCTCCCCCCGGCTGGGTGGCCTTTGCTGCCTCCCCCTGATTCATATGACCTTCGGCCCTGAAGGGGAGAAGGTGTTCCGCGGCGCAGATTTCTTTAACCGAGCATTAAACGAGGGCGGGAAGGCGGTCCATATGGGCGTCTTCCCAGTTCTCTAAGGGCGGGTTCGGGTTTCCACCCCTAGGCGTGCCGCTGATGCTGGCATCCGCAGGGCCAGGAGGAGAGCACCCATGTTCAAGTCCCTCACGCGGGCGTTGCTGTCTGCCGTATTCGCCGTCGCGTTCGTCTGCCAGGCAACAGGGACACTGGCGGGAACGACCGGCGGAGTTCAAGGCACGATCACCGACACCGAAGGTAACCCGCTTTCCGGCGTAGCCGTGTCGGTCGTCGCACCATCCTACTCGACGAAGACCGTCACCGGAAGCAATGGCTTTTACGCCGTGTCCGGCGTTCCGCCCGACACGTATACGGTGACGTTTTCGAAGGAAGGCTATCAGTCCGTTCAGGTGCCCGGCGAAACCGTCACGCAAGACGAAACGGTTCAACTGAGCGTTCATCTGCAGACGCAGGTGAAGACGCTTGCGACGATTCCGGTTCGCGCGGCGACGTCGGTCATCCAGCCGAAGGCGACCGCCGACGTTTACACCATCAGCCCCACCACGATGCAGAACATCACGGGAACGCCGCAAAACGGATCGGAGACCGCGGTCCTCAATTCGTTGCCCGGCATCACCACCGACAGCGGGGGTTATCCAGTCATCCGCGGCGGCGCCGAGAATGACGAAGGCTTTCAGCTCGAAGGAATCGACGCGACGGAACCGGTCACCGGCCAGTTCATCAACAGCTTGGTGGCCAACGGCGTGGCAAGCCTTCAACTTTCAACGGGCGGCTACGATGTCAGCAACGGCAATACGAACTCAGGCGTCGTCAATGAAATCGTCAAACGTGGCACCTATCCCGGCGAAGGCGAGCTCACGCTGGACTCCAATTCGCCGAACTTCGATCATCGTTTGGTCTTCAACTATGGCAACGCCACCCCGGACAATCGGTTCAGTTATTTCGGATCGTTCTCGGGAGCTCGCACATTCCGAGTGTATGGCAACCAAACCACGTTTCTTCCGGGGCTGTACGGAGCAGTCGGAGACGATTCGATTAACGACTCCATCATCAACGTCTTTTACCACTTCGGCAACAACAACAGCAACGAGATCCAGTACTTTGGCGAAACCGGCGCCAACCTGTTCCAATTCAACTACGAGAACGGGCAGCAAGTGAGGCTGGGCTTGTGTGGAACCGGGCCCAACTATAACGACCAGTGTCTGCCGTACGATTCGGGCAACAATCTCACGCTGAGCCAGACCGGCGGAGCATCGCTTTTCACCACCTTATTTCCCGGTCAAGTCAACTACGTGCAACCGATCGGCTATGCCGACAATGAGAACAACAACCACTACATCGAGGAGATAAACCTCAAACACCAATTCAGCCCCGATTCGTTTATCTCGGGCCGGGTGTTCCGCACGCATTCCCACGACATCTTTCTCTTCCCGTGGGACGGTGGAGCGCTGGCCGGAGAGTACGAGCATAACATCAGCGACAACTGGGGCCTTGGCCTCGATTACAACGCGCAGCTCGGCACCAAGAACCAGATCAATCTCGGCGGTGAAACCATTTACACGCGGCCTCGCTTCGACCTCAATCTGCCCGTACTGCTTGAGGTGTTCACCGAGCCGCTCGAGTTCCCGTACGTCGGCGGGCCGGCACTCCCGCTTTTTGCGGATTCGGCGACCAACGTGCGTGACAACATCCACCGCAGCGACGCCTACATCTCGGATACGTGGTCGCCCGGCAACAAGTGGACGATCAAACCCGGTTTTCGGTTCGACCAAGAGATCATCGACTTGCCGGCCAACGCGGCTGCACTGTCGGGCGGCTACGTGACGATCGCCAGCACGGGCGTCATCCAACAGATCCCGTCGCCTCCGATCGGCACCGACGTCACGCGACCGTCTCAGATCAGTCCACGCCTTGCCATCAGCTACCAAGCCGGCGAGAACGACGTGTTCCGCTCTTCGTATGGCACGTTCATCGAATTCACGCCGGCCTCCAACATCGAAAACACGTATAATAACGTTCCGACATCGCTGCGGTCGTGCAACATCACGAGCGGTTGCTTCACGCCGCTGCCGGGCTTCAATGCCGCCTGCGTGAACGGCCTGGTCGGCACGACGCCGTGCAATGGCATCACCAACCTCTACGATCAAGTCATCATGGACCTGAACCAGAATGACTTCGCGCAGTATACGCCGGTGCGACCGCAGCGTGCGGTGGCTGCCGACTTCTCGTGGGAGCACGCGTTCCCAATGGGGTTCGAGCTGAAGATCACGCCGTACTGGCGTAAAGGCCGCGACTACGTCGTGGCCAACACGCCGTTGCTGCTGACCTTGCCTGACGGGACCCCCGTATTCGGGGCGCCGCGCGAAATCAACGCCGGAATCAACCAAAGCACCGGTGTTGAGTTCTCGCTCCAGCGAAATGTTGCGTATGGCTGGTCCGGGTTCATCAATGGAACCTTCGACAACACGCTCGCAAACTACAACAGCGACTTCTTCCCGTCGACGAATACGGCGGCCCTTGAGCTCGGACACTTTTTCCACGTCAGCTACGTCTCGCCGATCACGGCCACTGGAAACCTCGCGTACACGTCGCGCAACGGCTGGCACGCGTCGGTCGAGATTCCATACTGGTCGGGATATCGGTACGGCGTTGGCAAAAAGACGTTTGTCTTGCTGCCGACCGGCCCGGGCGGGGCGCTGGAACCGAACGAGGTCCTGAACACGAATCTCGCGGCGGCTGCACTAGGCCTCAACGCGAACACGTCAGCCTACTACTTCACGGACCCGACGAACCCAGGGACGATCCTGAACCCGAACATCATCGGATCGCGCGGCACGGCCGACGGAGATGATCCTGGCACCATCAAGGGCATCCCGATTGCGGTCCTAAATATGGCGGTTGCGAAAGACGTTCATTGGGGCCCGCAGACCGTGCAACTCGGCGTGCGCGTCGACAATCTGTTTGGGAACTACTCACCTGTCGCGCCGGGAGGGAACTCGCGATACCGCAACAATGGCTTCGGCGCGTACGGTCCAACGTCTGGCCAGAACCTTGTGCTCCCAACATTCGAGCCCGGACAATTTCCGCGGAGTCCAAATCCGTTCGAAAACGAGCCGACGGGCTACTACTATCCGGCACGACTCTTCACGTTCTTCTTCGACGTCAAATACTAGCGGAGCGTGACGGCCGGGCGGCTTCAAATACCGCCCGGCTCGTGCCCGCCCATCGGCGAAGTTTGAGAAAGGGACACAGACGATGAACAAGATTCGAGCGGCAGTACTGGCGGTGGTTCTTGCCGGGCTCGCCGTGGGTTGCGGAAGCGGCAGCCCGTTCTCGACAAACCCCACGGTCGGCAATCCGGTCTTCACCAGCAGCGGGGCGGTGATGCAGCTTGCGATGGGCACGATCAACGACTCCGCCGGCACGTTCAGCTTCGAGACGACGGGCACGGCGACTCCCGGAACCGACCTCAACGCGGTCGCGACATTCCGTAACTCCAGCGGGCTGTCGGCGTTCATAAATCCGGGCACTGCGACCCTTACGGGACCCTCCGCATTCTCATCCACGATCGGCAGCGTCTTTAGTTATGGCCAAGCTCCGGGAACCAACAGCGTCGTCGGCAAGCCGCCGGCATACACGCCAGCGAACACCGCTCCCGGCTATGCGACTGGCTTTCTCGTCGACGGCACGAGCTTCGCACCGTTCGGCGCACCGGTTTCGGGTGCGTATACGATCGCGACGTCAGTGTCGCAAAACGGCACAGTGACCCCGTACAATGCGACGGCAACGCTGCCAGCGATATTCACGGTGCTCGGGCCCTATCCGGCGCCGACCGCTTGCGTGGTCAACCTCGATGGCAGCGGCAGCTGCACCGTCGCGCCACCCGTCGGGGTAACGGAAACATTGGTCGTCGTCACCGACAGCACCGGGTTCGCCGAACTCGCGACGTCAGAAACGACGACGACCACGGCCTCCTTCCCAGCGGGAACGTTTACAGGAAGAACGCCGCCGTCTTTCGCCTACGCGATCGGCGCGGACTACCCGCTCGTCGAAGCCGGCCCTCCCAAAACTACGACCGCGACGCCCACGATCACGGGTTCCGGCGGCACCGCGGATCTGACGTTCTCCGGGTTCAGCGTAGCCTTCTAGCTCGCGTCAAGGGCCAAAAAACGTGGGGCGGCAGCGATGCCGCCCTTCTTCTTTCATCGCCACATTCGAGCAAGGACGCATCGAGGGCCCTTCCTGAAGTAGGCCGCGATGCCGATATCGGACGACCGCCTCACGCGCGCCCTTAAAATCGTGGCGCTGGTACTGCTGAGCCTCGCGCTCCTTTATGTCGCCCTGATGTTCCTCGGGCGCATCAGCCCGGTCGTGATCGTGGTCCTCGGGGCCGCGTTTCTCGCGTATCTGCTTTATCCGCCGATCCATTGGCTGCAGCGCTACCACTGGCCCAGGTGGCTCGCCATCTTATCGGTCTACGCCGTGCTCGCGCTCATCATCGGCGGCATCATGGCGTTCATCGGCCCCCGTCTCACCTTCGACGCGCGCGCCTTGGCCCAAGAGTTCCCAATTCTGGTCAGAGCCGCCCGTGACGGCATCCTCAACACCCACACGAGCATTCTGGCTGCGGTCCCCATCGAATCGCGCGAATCCGTGCTGCAGTTCTTCAATCAAGTGGTCGCCGAGCTAGAGCGCCTTACCGGAACCGTCGCCGGGCAGGCGCTCACGCTGGTGGTCAACGTGGGTGCAGTGCTTACCGGCGTCATCATCGCGCCGATCCTTGCCTTATACATTCTGCTGGATCTCGAGCGGCTGCGCGAAGGCGTCATCGGACTTTTCCCGATCCGCTATCGCTCGAACATCATCGCGGTGCTCGGCGACATCGACCGGGTGGTGGGTGGTTTCGTGCGTGGCCAGGTGATCATCGCGGCAGCCGTCGCGGTGGCCGTCTCGATTCTGCTCCTCGCCTTGCGAGTGAAATTTGCCCTGCTCATCGGCCTGTTCGCCGGCGTCATGGACATCATCCCATATGTCGGCGCCGTCATCGGCGGCGCGACCGCCGCGCTCGTCGCGCTGCTGAACCAGGGCTTCCTTTGGATGGTCCTCGTGGTGGCGGGCTTCATTCTGATCAATCAACTCGAAGGGCACCTGCTCTCGCCGCTCATCATGGGCCAGCGCGTCGGGCTTCCGCCGCTCATGATCATCATCGCGATTCTCACCGGCGCAGAGCTCGGCGGCATCATCGGGATGTTCGTGTCCGTGCCGATCGCGGCATTGATCAGGGTGTTGTGGATCCGATTCGCACGGCCGGCGGTGATCACCGATGTGAAGCCGGAGCATCTCGCCCAACCGGCCAAACCGCTGGACCAGCCAGAGCGAACTGTCATTGCGGTGGTGAAGGAGTAAAAAAAGCGGTCGACTTACAGTCGACCGCGGCGTCGAGCTTCGCTCGAGCACAGCATTACATTAGCGCTACACTGCGAGCGGAAGGGGAACCGAGCGGCGGCGAGATTTCGATGCGGAGCCGCACAGAACGTTCGCGAGCGAATCGGCCTTGGCGCGCAAGTGATTGAGGCGTTCGGCCGGCACGGCGACGACCTTCGCATTTGCGAACTCGTTGAGCTTGCAGCCCGCCAGAATGTAGAGCAGCGTCAGATCGCGGTGCGGCTCGATCTTCTTCGCGAGCTCATCAGCCAGCTGCGCGTCGTCGACTTGAATCAGCACGCGCCGCACGTTGAGCGAGCGCAATCGATCGAGCGCCGCGCCAAGACCGACATAGACGTAGTCTCTGCCACGTAGCGACGGCGCCTCGTCAACCGCGAACGGTATGAAGTGCTCCCCGCCCGCCGCGCCGCCACGGTCGATGATGGACAGGGCAGCCAGACCGCGGCCCTTGCCACAGCGCAGTACGCTCAAGAGGGCCTGGCAGTCGCCACGGGCGCCTTGGGGCGTGCTCTCTTCGGGTAGCAGGCTGGTATCTGGGTGCACGGTCGCCATTCTGTGCTAATTGTAATCGAACACGTGTTCGATTGTCAACCGCCGCTGGGTCGACCAAAGTCGACCCCCCCAACCGATTTCTGATCCAAGTCCACGAGATCGAAGAGATCGGCGAAGGCCGTCATGTCGGCCTTGCCGGCGCGATTTGCCAGCACGGCCTCGTAGACCGCCAGCACGCGTCCAGCGGTGGCCCGCAGGTCAAACGCCGCAGCAGCGGCGCGCGCATGCGCGCTGGCGACCGATTTTCTCTCCGCCTCTGCGAGCAAGCCGACCAGTGCCTCAGCCATCTCGGACGCATCCTTGACGATCTCACCCGCTAGGTGCGTGCCGAAGACGTCGCGCGTCTGCGGATTGTCCAAAGCCACGACCGGCAGCCCCGCCGCAAACGCCTCGGCGAGGACGAGCCCTTGGGTCTCGGTCAAGGACGGAAACGCGAACACGTCTGCGGCGGCGTAGAAGCCCGGCATCTCGGAATAGGGCACGCTCCCAGCGAAGATGACGGCTGCCTGAATTCCGAGGCCCCGCGCGCGCTCGTGCAGCGAGTCCGCAAGCGGGCCGCTACCGACCAAGAGCAGCCGCGCGCCCGGAAGCCCGCCGCACACGGCCGCCATCGCCTCAAGAGCGGCCGGCACGTTCTTTTCCTGAGCCAGCCGAGAGACCAGCAGCACGACCGGCGCGTCCTCGGCGATGCCGTAGCGCCGGCGCACGGCAAGCCCCGCCGAAGGTTCCGCTTTGCGGAACGAATCGAGGTCAATGCCCGTGGGCACGACGCAAATCGGGGCCGTCACCCCCTGCGAGCGCAGCTGAGCCGCGATCGTCTGGGTGGGGACGATCACCGCGTCTGCGCCGTTCGCGTAGGCGCGCGTGAGCTCGCGGGTGAGCTGGGCCGTGATGCGCTTGCCCAGCGGCGAATAGTGAGCGTAACTCTCAAGTAGCGTGTGATAAGTCAGAACAAGCGGCACGCGGAATCGCCAGCGCGCGTAATACGACGCCATCCAACCCGTGATAAAAAGCGAGTGCGAATGGATCACGTCCACTTGACTCAAGAACCGAACTTTGTTTCGGCGCGCGACGAGCGGAAGCGTCAATCGATATTCAGTGCGCGCGGGCAGCGGCAGCGACGGCATAAAAAACACGCGACCGATCGATTCGGTTCCGCGTGGGATGTGCGGAGCGAACGCGTACACTTCGTGACCGAGTTCGCGTAGTTGCGACGCCAACGACTCGACGGACGTCACCACGCCGTTGACGATCGGGCGATACACCTCGGTGAATTGCGCGATCTTCATTGCCGCGGCATCATCCAACAACCGGAAATTTCACGCTCGCTGCGTTCCCGATTTCGAACCATGAATCCTGATGCGGTACACAACGTTTCGCAGAACGGGAATTCCCTGTGCGTTGCGGGTTTTGCGGTTGACCCGCGCGCAAATCGCCTGATATACTTCTGCAAGTGTTAGGGCGCGCGCCCATCCGCTTCTTCTAGTCGATCATCGACTCCCGATTCGAGCCTCCATCGTCTCTCCTCCGTTTCCCGTAGGTCGACGCAGCGTGACTCGAAATTCGCTCCGAAAGGCACTCACCATAGCGCGTACGGTACTCGCGGTAACTCGACCTGAACTTCGCGTCGTCGCCATCGCGGCGCTTCTCGTCATCTCATTCGTCACTCGATCCACGGCCGCGGTCGCGCTGCACCCGCGCGCGCATTTCGCGACGATGCTCGCCTATTCGGTCACCACATCGGTGGCGCGGCCGGTCACCTTCGACACGGCGCGAATGGACACGCAGACCATGGCCGCAGGCGCAAGCGGGGTCGCAAAAAGCGCGGCATTGGACGACTACCAGCAACCCATCACCGTACGACCCGTCCGCATTCTGACGGAAGTTCGGACCCGGCGGGAAATCGTGCGGCCCGCTGCCGATATTCGGTTCTCGATGCGCCTGGCGGCCAACCAGCGCAAGGTCCTGCGCCCGGAGCGGGACGGCATTCGTGTGGCCACCGAGCGTCTAACAACCTGGGACGACGTCGTCGTGAGCCGTCAGCTGCTCACTCGGGCAGTCGTGGCCACGGCACGCCCCGCGATCATCGTTCAAGGCGCGCCGCGCTCCATCGCGCAGATCCCCGCGTCCATCAAGTTCCGAAGGCTCGCTGCCATCTTCACGATGGTGGCGACGGCATATACCGCAGGATCGGCGAGTCCGTGGGGCACCGGCTATACCGCCACGGGAATGCTCGCGCGCTACGGCGTCGTCGCGGTCGATCCGCACATCATCCCGCTGGGCACGCACTTGTTCATCCCGGGCTATGGCTACGCGATCGCCGGCGACACCGGCGGCGCGATCATCGGCCATCGCGTCGATCTGTGCATGGATTCGCTGGCCGACGCTCTGAACTTCGGCCGCCACATGATCACGGTCTACATCCTCAAGCGGTAGGCGCTCGCTCCTGGTCGAACGCCAAGCCGAAATGGCCGCCGACCGAAATGCGCATGCGTCTCCGAAGCAGACGCTGCTCCAGCGCGGTCTTCGACCGCGAACCCGATTTGGCCAGCACTTTCTCGTCGACATGCGCGTGGCACACCGCATCGCCGAATCCGTGCCGCGCGACGCCTTCATTGTCGAGATCGGCGGCGGGACCGGCGCACTGTCCGTTGCGCTCGCCGACCGCGCGCGAGAGCTGACGATACTCGAGATCGACCGCGGCCTCGCCGCTGTGCTGCGCGAACGCTTCGCACCCCAACCAGATCCTTGTGGAGGTCGAGCTCGCTCGACCGTGATCGAGGGCGACGCGCTCGAGTTCGATTTCCACAGCGCGTTCGCGGCGCACGAACCGCCGCGCGCGATCTGCGGCAACCTGCCGTACAACATCTCGACGCCGCTGCTCGAGCGCATCGTCGCGTGCGTCAACGTGTGGGAAAGCAGCGTGCTCATGCTGCAACGCGAATACGGCAAGCGGCTCCTGGCTCGGCCGGGGTCGAGCGACTACGGCAGCCTCAGCTTGTTCGTGCGATACTTTTGCCGCTGCGAGAAGCTATTCGACGTCGGCGCGGCCGGCTTCTATCCGCGGCCGAAGGTCGCATCCACGATCGTGCGCTTGACGCCCGAGTCAAAGCGAGCGCGCGACGCCGCGGTGGAGCCGCTGCTCCTGTGGCTCATCCGCGCAGCCTTTTCGCAGCGCCGAAAGATGCTGGTCAACAGCGTGGCTGCGGCCTGTGGGGATGCGGCCAAGCGAGCCACCATCGCTTCAGCTGTGCGAGACGCAGGCATTCCGGATCGCGCGCGCGCGGAGACGCTCGACCTCGGTGAATTCATCCGCTTGGCTCAAGCGCTGCACGCCGAGGGTTTCTCGCCTCCCCACTAGGGTATCGCCGCGCCGGCCCGTAACACCGCGGGTGCGATGAATTCTCCGGACGTATTGACGCCCGCCGCCCTCGCTGTGCCCGAACCAGCCTTCGACCCATCGTCGCGTTGGAATGCTTGGGGTTGCGCGCTCGTGTGCGCCGCCTGCTTCGTGATCTTGGTCTTTGCACAGGCCATCGCGTTCTTCGCCATCCTGGCGCTCCACTATCCGGGGATCCTTTCGGGCGCGCTGCCCGAGTCCGTGCTCGGCGAACTGAGGACGGCTGCCGGCCTCGCGCAGCTGCTCAACGCGCCGACCTTCTTCAGCTTCACCGTCTTCAGCTACGGGCTGCTCGTGCTCGCGATTTTCCTCGGGGCGCGGATCGGATTCGGCGCGAATGCAGCGCAGCTCGGATTGCGGATCCGGCCGCACGCAAAACAGATCGGCTACGGCATCCTTGCCGGCATCGGGCTCATCGTGATCTCGATCGTCATCGGTGGCGTCGAATCGAAGCTCTTCGGCCCGCATCCCCAATTGGTCGCCGAAATGCTGGCCAAGCGGCACGGTCCGTTCGCGTTCGCGCTCGACCTGCTTTCCGTGTCGCTCGCGGCGCCGATCGGAGAGGAGCTCTTCTTCCGAGGCGTGCTCTTCGCGGGTCTCGTGCAGCGCATGCCGCTGTGGTCGGCGGCGGTTCTCAGCGGCCTCATCTTCGGCGCTGCGCACTTGGATCCGTGGAATTTTCCGTCGCTGTTCGTCATCGGAATCGGCTTGGCGTACGTCTACTACGCCAATCGAACCCTTTGGTCGAACATCGCCTCGCACGCGACGGTCAACGGCGTGACCCTGATCCTCACGTACCTGGCCCCCCAACTCGTCAAATGACTTCGCGTCGGTCGCCTCAGCGCTCGCCAGCGCCCCGCTATTTGTAGAGGTCGACCCTGGTCAACCTTCGATTCGCCGCCTCATCGCTCCCCAAAGCCCCGCGCTCGGCAAAGCCTCGGCTCTTCGGGATAATCTCCCGCCTCGGCTCGTTGCCGCGGCTCTCGCCGCGTCAAAGGCCTCGCTTCGGGGCCTGGCTCGCGCTGTCGGCGACGCTCGACGACGGCGACCATGGTCTGACAGGCGAGGTCTTGTCGAGCGCAAGCGTGCGCTCGACAAGAGCGAGGCGAAGCGATTATTCCTTAGAGCCGAGTGTGCCGAGCGCTCAGACCATGGGCGACGGAGGAGTTGGTCGACCAAGGTCGACCTCTACAAATAGCGGGGCACTGGCGAGCGCTGAGGCGACCGGTGCTAGACGAAGATCACGTAGGCCAAATATGCCACGTAGAGCGCGCCGCACAACATCAGGGCGAATGTGGATGGCCTGCGGCGGATGAGCGAAAACCCGATCACGAGCCCAACCGCGACGAACGTCGCCACGGCGGCGGCATAGGCGTCTCGGTCCAAGCGCCATGGCGAAGCCAGCATCGCCACCGTCGACGCGATCGACGTCTGGAACATCATCGCCCCGATGACGTTGCCGAGCGCAAGCTCGTCGGCGCCGCGGCGCATCCAGAGGGCGACGTTCATCATCTCGGGCAATTCCGTTGCGATCGGACTCAATACGAGCGACACGAGCAGTGGTGAGAGCTGCAGCGCATCCGCTGCCGCCGTCACCGACCCGATGAACCAACGAGCTGCTCCGACGGTGACCGCGACTGAGACGAGCAGCTGCGCGAAGACGATCGGAGCCATCGGTCGAGACGATCGCGGAGCGAAGCGCAGCCGCGCTGGTTTGTCATCGGACTGGCCGCCGCCGCGGCGAACGTGATACCAAATGTACGCCGCATATGCCGCGAGCACCGCGATGCTAGCCACGATGCGAACGGACGACGTCGGAGCGAAGGATGCCGCGATGACGACCGCAAAAGTCAGCGCGAAGAGGCCGAGACCGAACATCGTCGTCGGCAGCGGCGTCTGGAGCCGCTCGCCGCGGGATCGGCGTCTGACGATCGCGATGAGGCCGACAAGACCGAAAACGGCTGTGGCGAGCATGAACGGCGCGCCGACGACGGCGCCGATCCCAACCGCTTGGCTGGCGGGATCGCGCAGGACCAGCAGCGCGATGATCGCCACCACCGTTTCGGGCAGCGACGAGCCGATGGCGGCGACCACGGCTCCCACCGCGCTGCGCGTCAGCCCGTAGAGCGCGCCGACCCACTCGACCGCGTTCGTGAACCCGTCGCTGGCGAGCACGAGCAGCACAAGCGCGGCGACGACGTGGACGGCGATGAGCACGGCCGCACCGTTTGGTCCTGGTCGGAGGGTTCCCTGTGGCATACACCATCCTGCACATCGGCGACGTCCATCTCGATATGACGTTCGCCGCGCAGGATCCCGAGTTTGCGAAGCTTCGCCGCCGGCAGCAGGAAACGGCGTTCGAACGAGCGCTGCAGCTCGCGCGCGATCGCCGCGTCGACGCGCTGTGCATCGCGGGCGATCTCTTTGAGAAAGAGCATTCCGGTCCCGATCGCGCGGCCTATCTCAGGCGCAAGCTCGGGGAACTCGCGCCGATGCGCGTGTTCATCAGCCCCGGCAATCACGATCCGTACACGGCCGATTCCCTCTATCGACTGATGGAGCCGCTGCCCGACAACGTCACGATCTTCGGCTCGCGGCGCATGACGCCGGTGCGCCTCGCCGAACGGCTGACGCTCTGGGGTTTTGGTCACGAGCGCGAACTGGATGGCGATCCGGCGATCGGCGATTTCATGTGTACGGGGGACGGCACGCACCTGCTGCTCTTTCACGGATCGGACCAAGAGCGAATTCCGCCGGGCAAGAATCCGACCGCGCCGTTCACGTCGGCCGACATCAAGCGAACGGGCGCCGCGCACGCGATGATCGGACACTTTCACGGAATGGTGCAAGCTCCGCAGCATGCGTATACGGGCTCGCTCGAACCGCACAACCACACGCAGGATGGCCGCCATACGGCCTGCCTTGTCACGGTTGAAGATGGACAAGTCGGCCTGGACTTCATCGACGTCGGCGTCACGCGCTACGCTCGCATCGAATTCGACGTCACGCCCTATGGCGACAAGAAAGGCCTCGCCGAGGCGCTCGCCGCGAAACTGCATGAAGTTGCCGCGACGCCCGGCGAGGTCTTCCTCCGCGTTCATCTCGTCGGCGCGCTGGCGCCATCGGCGGATTTTGACGCCGGCGATCTCGAGCGCGAGCTCGCCGCGCAGTTCGTCGGCCTCGAAGTGAACGCCGACGACGTTGGCACGTTCGATCTCGCCGCGATCGAGCGCGAGGGCCAAACGGTACGCGCGGCGTTCGTGAACGAGCTGGTCCGCAACTCCCAGGCGCTGAGTGACGACGATCGCGCCCTCAACCAGCAAGCGCTGCGCTATGGCTTGCTCGCCTTCGCGAAGAAGCCGTTGCGTCCGTGAAGCTGCTCGAGCTGCGCATCGCCGGTTTCGGCAGGTTGCGGGACCAGACGATCCGGTTCGCGCCGGGGCTCAACGTCATCGGCGGCCCGAACGAAGCCGGCAAATCGACGTTGGCGGAATGCATCATCCGGCTGCTGTTCGGATATCCCGAAGCGCACTTCAAGGAGCCGCGCGATCGCTTCGCGCCGTGGGGCCGCGACGCGCAGTTCGGCGCGACGCTCGCCTATGCGCTCGACGACGGGCGCGAGCTCGAGACGACCCGCGAGTTCGCGCGCGACGACATCGTCACGACGACGTACGAGCGATCGACTCGCCGCGGTATCCGCGAACATTCCGGAGCGCGCAAGGCGTCGCCCGGTCAGGGCTACCTCAAGGTCTCGAAAGACGTCTTCGAGGCAGCGGCCGTCATCCGCGCCACGGAGTTCGCGGAGGCGGTCGACGGCGATGCGCGCGCGCAACTCGCGGAACGGTTGGCGGCGCTCGTCGGGTCTGGGGCGGACAGCGGCGCAGCGGATGCAATCGCGCGTTTGGATGAGTTCCTCTCGGAGCTCGGTCGCAGTCCAACCGCCATCACCAGGCTGATCAACAAGGCGCAGGCCGAGCTCGCCACGGCCAACAAAGAGCTCAAGGCATTTGAAACCGATTTTGCCAGAGCGCACGAGGCGATCGCCAAACGCGCCACGGCGCTCGATCAGATCGCGCAGCTCGCGGACAAACGCCGTTCGCTTCTGTCGCAGCTCGGAGAACAGCAGCTGGAGGACCTACGTGCGCGGATCGCCCGAGCCGAATCCGCCCAGCTTGCGGTCGACCGAGCTCACGAGCGGCTCGCGTCCGCTCGATCGTCCCCGGACGCGGCGAACGAACGCGCCCAAGCCATCGAACGCGCGATCGTGGACTGGATGGCGGCGGGCGCGACCGTCGTCGCGGCTCAGGACCGCATGTCAACTGCCAAGCCCCAGCGCGAGGACGCTCAGCGCAAGTTCACCGACGCTCTGCGCGCGCTCGGGCAGGCATCGGCGAAGGCCGCAGATCTGAAATCGCGCATCGACGCCCTTCCCGACCTGTCACGGATTCCAGCGATCGGACTCGATACGCTCAGGGAACTTGAAACAATCTATGATCGCGTCGGCGAGCTGGAGGCCATCGCCCACAGAAACGAGACCTTCGCCGGCATCTCTCGTCAACGCGAGCGGCGCAGCGCGAGTCCGTTCGCGGCGTTGCTCGCGACGGTCGTCGGCGTTGGTGCGTTGGCCGCATTCGCGATCGCGCGCATCGACCTGCTGCTCTACGTCGGCATCGCCGGCGTGGTCGCCGGGCTGCTGCTGCTCGCGTTTCGGCTGGTCGGCGGCCGTCAGCGAGCGGCCGGCGTCAGCGACGCCGAACGCGCTGCCGCCGAGGCCAACGCCGCGCACGAAAAGGCCGCTGCGGAGCTCGCCGAGCGCTGTCGCGCGCTCGGCTGCAAGGACGTCGACGCCGTGCGCGAAGCGCATCGAGCGCAGCTGCAGGCCTCGCAGTTGAAGGCTGAAGCTGCGGTCGCGCAGCAAGCGGTCGCGCAATGCGAAGAGCATCGCACCTTCTTGAACGCGCAACTGGACGGCTTTGCGAAGCTGGACGAAGCGGTCGAAAGCGCGCGCGCCGCGCGCGACGAGCGCGAGCGCTCGCTGTCGGCTCTGCTCGATGAGTCCGGCTTACCTCCGGGTGAGCCGGCGCAACGGGTCGCGGCCTGGCGAAGCAACCCCAGCGCTGGTGAGCTCGCCGCGCAGGGGCAAGCCGAAGTCGCCACAGCCGAGCGCGAGCTAGCGCAGATCCTCGGAACGCAGATGCTCGACGATCTGCGGACCGAAGAGAAACGCCTCGCCGCGGAAGCGTCGGCCGGCAGTGATTCGAAGGTCGACCGGGCGGCGAAGATCGACGAGCGCGCGATTCGCGACGAGCTCCAGCGACTCGACGGCGAGCTCGCGGAGCGGCGCAAAGAACAAGACCGACTCGAAGGTGAGCTCGCCGCATTTCACCGCGACCATCCGACCGACAAGACCGTATTCGAAGAACGCGTGGCGCGGCTGACCGCGGAGGAAGCCAGGTATCAGCGAGCCAAGCGCGCGGCGATGCTGGCGAAAGACAAGATTCAGCGAGCGCAAGAGGCGGTGCATCGGAACTTCGCTCCGAGACTCGCCGCGGCGTTGAGTTCGGCGCTCTCGAGCGTGACGGAGGGCCGCTACCTCACGGCGTTCGTCGACCCGGGCACGCTGGACGTCAAAGTGACGGTGCCCGAAACAGGTCACGACGTGGCCGCCTCGCGCTTATCCAGCGGAACGCAGGAGCAAATATTCTTGGCGCTGCGCGCGGCGGTGGCCCAAACGCTTGCGTCCGGCGAGCGAGTGCCGCTGCTGCTCGACGATGCGCTGCCGCATTCGGACGACAAGCGCCTGCAGGCTGCGCTCGCGCAGCTCGCGCTCATGGGTCGCGACGGTCAACAGATCCTTTTCTTCACCCAGCGCGGCGACGTCGTCCGCAGCGCGCGAGGCCTGGGCGCGCACGTGATCGAGCTGCCCGGTCCGGCGACGCCGGCACGCGCGACATGAGCCGGCCCCTGCGGCTCGGCGTTGACGCCGCAAACGTGCTCGTCGATCGGCGCGGCATCGGGCGCTATGCCCGATCGCTGCTGCAACGCTTCGCCGACCTGCCCGAGCGCGTCGAGCTGACGCTGCTCATGCCGCAGCTCTTCCCCAACTTCTTGGCGCGCCGGCTAGCAGACGTCATCGGCCGGCGCAACTTCCGGGTCGCGCGCCGCGCCGCCGCGAGCCGTCTCAATCTCGACGTGGTCTGGTACCCGTGGAACGGCATGACCTGGATCGCGCAAGGTCCCAAGGCCGCCACCGTCCACGATGTCTGGCCGTTCGTTTCGCCGTCAGTAGACCCGAAAATCCGCCGCAACGAGCAGACGCCGTTTCGAAACACCGCCGAACACGCCAATCTCATCCTCGCGGATTCTCAATTCATCCGGTCTGAGATCATCAGCATGTTCGGCGTCGCCCCGGACACGCTCGTCGTCGTGCCGCTCGGCGTCGACCCGCGGCGCGAGTCGGAGACTGCGGACGCCGCGTTGCCCGATGGCGTCACGCGCTATGTGCTGTTCGTCGGCGAAGCCGAGCCGCGCAAGGACCTTGGAACGCTCGTCAACGCGATGTCGAAGCTGGACGAGCCGCTCCGCAACGAGGTCGCCCTGGTGGTGGCGGGCCGCCGAGCGCACTGGCGCAATTTCGGGCATCCGGCGGGCGTGCGCACGCTCGTGCTCGGCGCCGTCGAAGAAGTTCGACTCGCCGCGCTCTACCGGGGCGCGGCCGCATTCGTGTTCCCATCGACGTACGAAGGCTTCGGGCTGCCGGTGCTCGAGGCGATGGCGTACGGCGCGCCCGTCGTCGCATCGTCCGCCGCGAGCATCCCGGAAGCCGGCGGCGACGCCGCGCTCTACTTTCCGACCGGCGACGCGACCGCGCTCGCAACGCAACTGACGCGCGTGCTCACCGATGCGGAACTCGCCCAGCGGTTGCGGTTCGCCGGCCAGGCCCGCGCCGCCACGATGACGTGGGATCGCTGTGCCGAGCAAACGTTATCGGTCCTGGAACGCTTCAAGACCTAACTGGAAGCGCCTAATTTTGTGGCGGTCGACCTTGGTCGACCGGTCGAGCAAGCTCGACCTCCACAGTCATCCTTCAGATCGAGCTTCGGTCGAGCGCTACAGGGGTTCTTGTTGCGAGGCGAACCGCATCGCCCGCGCTGGACGCAGCACGAGCGCGACGAGCGCGCCCGACAGCACACCAGCGATGTGCGCGGCATTCGAGATGCCCGGATTCATGAACCCGTAGCCGAGGGTCAGCACGATCGGCAAGATCGCTGCGCGCAGGAGCTGACCGCGCAGCGCCGGCAGTTTGAACGCCAGCACGGCCATCGCTCCGAAGACGCCCATGATCGCACCCGAGGCGCCGGCGGTCACGGCTTGGGATCCAATCGTGGTGAAGTAGGCGGCATAGTCTCCCGCGACGAGTGCCACCAGGTAGATCGCCGCATAGCGCGCCGACCCGTACGAGAATTCCACGAACGTCCCCGCCTGGAACAGGGCGTATGTGTTGAATGCGATGTGCGCAATCGAGAAATGCAAAAACCCGGCAGTGAAGAACCGCCACCACTGGCCCTGCTGGATCAGCGTGGGGATCACGGCGCCGGCCGTCATGAGCGGCCCGAGCTCCCGGCCGCCGCCTCCAAAAAAGTCGATCGCGAACACGATCCAACAAATCACGATCATCGCGATCGTGAACGGCGCGTCGGCGATCTTCACAAAGCGAGCGCGTTGCGCAGGCCGGCCACGAAGAGCGGGAGCATCAGTTCGTGGTGGCCGGTGAGCATGTAACCGCGTCCGCCGGCGCCCAAGTGCGGGCGGAACACGACATTCGTGCGCGGGCGGTACTGGCGGATGAAATCGAAATCCGCCGTCGTGAACGAACCGCGGTAGCCCAGATTGCGCGCCACGGAGAGCGCCTTGAGAAAGACTTCCGGCAGCATGACGGCGGAGCCGAGGTTCAGATACGCGCCGCCGTCGGTCAGCGACGCGACGATGTCGGTGAACGTTCGAAAATCCAGCAAGCTCGCGGCCCCGAGCGCGGCGCCGTCAGCTTTCGGATGCATGTGGATGATGTCGGTTCCGATCGCCACGTGCACCGTGACCGGCACGCCGAGCGCAGCCCCTTGCGCGAGAATCGAGGTATCGTTGAAGGGCGCGTTGCGCTCGAGCAGCGCCTCGCCCAGCGCGAGCCCGAGCCCCACCGCGGCGCCGCGGCGCGAAATCGCGTCGAGGATGAAATCCGCGGTCTCGGAAGCCATGCCGAAGGATCCGTCGCGCAGCGCGGCGTCGACGTCTTCCGATGTCTTGCCCGCGATCGCGAGTTCGACGTCGTGGATGCACACCGATCCGTTGGCGGCGACCGCGTTGACGATGCCGTCGCGCATCAGGTCGACGACGAGCGGTGACAGGCCGACCTTCATGACGTGACCGCCGATCCCGACGACCACGGTCTTGTTCGCGCGATGCGCCGTGACGACGTCGCGCACCAGCTCGCGCAGATCCCTTGCGGCGAGCACGTCGGGCAAGCCGCTCCAGAATTCGGCGAACGAGCCGCCGGCTTTTGGCGGCCGAGCCACCGCCTCGTGCGAGACCTTCGACGGTCGCGATGCCAAACTCGTGAGCGCGAGTTTCTCGAGATCGAGTTTAGGGAACGTCCGCTTTTGCTTCATGTCAGATACTGCTGTATCAATGCGGCGAGCCTCGCCCGAAATCGATCCGGAGAGAATTGCGCGGCGTGTGCGACCAGGCGCTGCGGATCGAACTCTTCCGGCCGCAACGCTCGTAACGCGTCCGCCAATGCGGTGGCGGTGGGTTCGTGAAAAAAAATGCCGGTCTCGCCTTCAACCACGGTCTCGAGCGCCCCTCCGGCGGCGAACGCCACGGTCGGTCTCCCCGCTGCGGCCGCCTCCAGCGGAACGAGGCCGAAGTCTTCGATGCCCGGAACGATGACGGCGCGCGCTCGCCCGAATAAGCGTCGCCGCTCGGCGTCGTTCACTCGTCCGACGAACGACACCGAGAGACCGGCCGTCGATCGCAGGCGGCGCTCGTCCGGACCGGTTCCGATCACGATCAACCGCGCGCCGATCGATTGTGCAGCGTCGATGGCGAGCGCCACGCGCTTGTAGGGCAGCAAGCGCGCCACGACCAGATAGTAGTCCGCGACGTCCGGCGCCGGCGCGAACGCCGCCACGTCGACCGGACAATGCGCGACATCGCTCTCGCGCCCGTAGCAATCGCGGATGCGCTGCGCGACATTTCGAGAGTTCGCAACGATATGGTCCGGATACTGCGCGGCCGCGTAGTCCCAGCGCCGTAGAGGCGGCAAGAGCCCGGCAAGCAACAGGCGGGCCGAGCGGGGTGCGATCTCCATCGCGTATTCGTCTGGATACCACAGAAATCGCGTCGGCGTGTTCATGTAACAGACATGCAGCGCCGCCGGCCTCACGCGAACGCCCTTCGCGAACGAGGTGGTCGAGCTGATGACGAGGTCGTATGACCGCAGGTCGAGCGACTCGAACGCGCGCGGATACAGGGGCAGCAAGGCGCGAAAATTCCGCCGTGCGAACGGCAAGCGTTGCAACCAGGTCGTGCGAACATCGGCGCCGCCGAACGCCTCGCCGCACGCGCTGCGATCGTACAGCGAGGTATAGATCGGCGCGTCGGGATAGAGCGGCCGCATGGCGAGCAGCACGCGCTCCGCGCCGCCGAGCTGAGTCAGATAATCGTGGACGAATGCAACGCGCATCGCGAATCTCAGATTAGGTCGACCAAGGTCGACCTCTACAATTGGAGGGTGTCAGCGACTCGACGCCGGCAGCACGACTCCGAGCGTTTCGCGCGCCAAATACCGCTGAGCCACGCGCTGGACGTCGGCCGGCGTCACCGCGGCGATCGCCCGAGGCAGCTCGTTCACATAGGACGGCCCGTGCGGGGACAGCGTCGCGGTGCCGATGAGCCACGCATCGTCGTCGAGCGTCGTGACGGACATGTAGTAGTCGCCCAGCGCGATTTCCCGGCCGCGTTCCACGAGCGATTGCGGGAGGCGCTGCGCGCGAAGCCGCGCGATCGCGAGCTGGAGCTCGCGGATGGAAGCGTCGACGCCGCCCGTTCCTTCGCCATTGAGAAAGACGATGAACGCGCCCGGCTGCGCTTCATATTGATAGTACGCGCCGACGAAATCGCTGGGCAACGGGGTGTCGGATCCGAGCGTGAGCGCTCGCGAGTCGCCGCCTTGTCCGAGCAGAGCCTCGACGACGAGCATCGTGGGATAGTCGTTCGAGAACTGCACCGGCGCCTGGTAGCCGATGGCGACCCACGGCTGATCCACGCTGCGATGCGCCACCACTTGATGCGACCGCGTCACCGCGCGGCCGGTCGGCGCCGATTGCGCGGCGCCGCTGGGAAGCGACTGCAGGGCCGCTCGCGCTCCATCGACGACCGCGGCGTTGAGATCGCCGCTCAGGGCCAGCACCGCGCCGCCGGCGCGCGCGTGGCCGTTCAGGAACGAGCTGACTTGGCTTTGCGTGAGCCGGACGATCGTGCTGGGACTGCCCGCGTCCGGCGATTGGTAGCCGCTGCCGTCGTAGTTCACCTGGCGAACCATCGCCAGCGCCGCCGCGACCGGATTCTTCGCGCTGGCGTTGGCAACGCTGAGGACGCTCGCGCGCGATGCGACGAATTGCGACGGATTGGGGTGCGCGAGCGCCGTCGCCAGCGCCGCGAGCAGCGGCGCCATGTCAACGGATCGGCACGTGATTTCAAAACGGATGTATCCCGGATCCAGCTCGTAGGTGGCAGACGCACCGAGGCCGTTCGCGATGTCGATGACGTCCTTGCCGTTGCTTGCGGGCGAGTGCAGCACCATGTCCGCGGCGACCGCCGCGATGCCCGCCTGATCCGGCGATTGGAACGCGATGCCGGCCGGCACGAAGAGCTGCGCGGAGATCAGCGGCGTGTCGGCGACCGCGTGCGTGACGATGCGCGCGCCGTTCGAAAGCTGGGTGACCGAGGCGGGCGCGATGGGAACCGTGCGCGGCGCGGCGGCAAGCAAGAACAAAGCGGCGGCTACGGCCATGATCGGTCGAGCAAGCTCGACCGCCACAAGAGATCGCGTCATTTGTCGCCCCGGATGGGGAGCGCGCGCGGCGCTTGCGCGGCCGCCGGCCGCTGCGTCCCCACGACCGCAACGGCGGGCGCGCTGGTCAGGTAGCGCTTGGCCACTTCGGTGACGTATTGCGGCGTCAACGACGCGACTTGCGCGTAATAATCTCCAGCAAGCTCGTTGTCGGTCGCGCTCGGGCTATAGGCAGGCGCGCCGTGCACGAAATACCAGCCGTAGTTGTCGGCGATCGTTTGAGGCGAATCCGCGTTGTCGCGCAACGCATGCGTGCGGTACGCGTCCAAGGCCCGAGCGAAATCCGGCGTCGACATGGTCGTGGAAACGGCTCGGCCGATCGCGCTTCGGACCATCGCGAGCGTGGAGGTGGCGTCGACGTTTGAGCCGGTGACGGTCACGTAGAAAACGCCGGGATCTCGCAGCGTCACGAATTCACCGCCGACTTCAAGATTTGGATTTTGCGTCCTGATCGCCGCCGCAGCGGTGCCGACGTCGGGCCGCAAGAGATAATCGGAAAGGAAATCCATCGCGGTCGCAGCGCGCTCGTCGCTGATGGGCGGGCCCGCCCAGGCCATTGCCACGCCGGAGCCCGACGCTTGCGCGCCCGCGATCATGTTGGTGCCGGGATGCGAAGCCAAGGCGGAGGCCGGAACCGCCGAGACCGCGGCCGGCAACGGCGCATGCGCCGAGATGTAGGCCGACGTCGCCGCCTGGTCCACATCGCCCGCGACGACGAAGATCGCGTCGCCCGGCGTGTAACCGCGCGAGAGAAACGAGCGGACGTCGTCGCTCGCCATGTCTCCCAGCGAGCTCGAGGTGCCGTACGGCGACACGTGATACGAGCCGCTCGAGAAGAGCGCCGCGAACGCGCCGTCGCGCAGCACGAGTTCCGTCGCTCCCTGATAGGCGGCTTGTTGTGCGGCGAGCCGCTGGCGCGCGTCGGAAAACGCCTGGTTGTCGATGCTCGGATGGAACACCCGGTTGAGCATCGCCGCGATCACCGCTGGGCCGTCGTACGACGGCACGATCATGGCGATCTCCGTGGCCGCCGGATACACGGTCACCGAGATCTGGCCGCCGTCGGTGCGCACGAGATCCCGTAGACTCGATCCGCCGAACGATTCATAGGCGACGGCGAGAGCGGCGAGGCGCGCGATCCCCGGCTTCGAGGGGCCGTAGCCGTCGGATGGCACGCTCAGCCAAACCTCCACCGCCACCGTCGGCGAGGAATGCAGCCGCCGCACCATCAGCGTCAGCCCGTCGGCAAGCGTGGTCTCGCCCGGCGCGAGCGTTGCGGCCTCAGCCGGTCGTCCGAAATCGGCGGCGATGGGTCCAAGGAGCGAAAGGGCGGCGAATACCAGCGCGGCGGTTACGCCGCGCGCTGCAGTGCGCATCAAGACTCCCGGTCTTAGGCTGGTTCGGGCGGTGGGAAGGGCAGGACCGACGGCTTGACCCGAGGCTTGTCTTCCTTTTGTCCGGGCTTTGCGGCAGCAGCGGTGCCCGGCACGGGTTCCGGCGCCGGCGCCGCGACCGGACTCGGCTGTGGGTTGTCCGAAAGCAGCCGTTCTACCTCGTCGCCTTCGACGGTTTCGCGCTCGAGCAGCGCTTCGGCGAGCCGGTGCAGCTTGTCGATGTTCGTCTCGAGCAAGTGATAGGCGTGCGCGTAACATGAATCTATGATGCCGCGAACTTCGATGTCGATCTGGCGCGCGACGTCTTCGGAGTAGTTGCGCTCCTCGACGATGTCGCGGCCCAAGAACACCTGCTCGTGCTTGCGGCCGAGCGAGATCGGTCCGAGCTTCGAGCTCATGCCCCACTCCATGACCATCTTGCGCGCCAAGTTGCTCGCCTTTTGCAGATCGTCGTACGCGCCGGTCGTGCATTCGTGGAAGATAAGCTCTTCCGACGAGCGCGCGCCGAGCAGAACCATGATCCGGTCGATGATCTCCGCTTTGGTCATGAGATAGCGATCTTCGGTCGGCAGCTGCATCGTGATGCCCAGCGCCATCCCGCGCGGGATGATGGTCACTTTGTGCAGCGGGTCCGCGTGCGGCAGCAGCTTCGCGACGAGCGCGTGGCCGCTTTCGTGGTACGCCACGAGTTCTTTCTCGCGATGGCTCATGACGCGGCTCTTGCGCTCCGGGCCTGCCATGACGCGATCGATCGCCTCCTCGCAATCCTTCATGTCGATGGCCGGCTTGTTGTGGCGCGCGGCGAGGAGCGCCGCTTCGTTCAAGAGATTTTCGAGGTCGGCGCCGGAGAAGCCGGGGGTGCGCCGCGCCAGCGTCTCGAGCTTGACGTTCTCCGCCAGCGGCTTGTTGCGCGCGTGCACGCGCAGAATCTCGGTTCGGCCGTTGACGTCGGCGCGATCGACCACGATTTGGCGGTCGAATCGCCCGGGGCGCAGCAAGGCGGGGTCGAGGACGTCGGGCCGGTTGGTGGCTGCGATTAAGATGACCCCCGTGTTGGCGTCGAAGCCGTCCATCTCGACGAGCAACTGGTTGAGGGTCTGTTCGCGCTCGTCGTGGCCGCCGCCAAGACCGGCGCCGCGCTGACGGCCGACGGCATCGATCTCGTCGATGAAGACGATGCACGGCGCGCTCTTCTTGGCTTGCTCGAAGAGGTCGCGCACGCGCGATGCGCCCACGCCGACGAACATCTCCACGAAATCCGAACCACTGATGCTGAAGAACGGCACGCCCGCCTCTCCGGCGATGGCCCGGGCGAGCAGCGTCTTGCCGCTGCCGGGCGGTCCGAGCAGCAGCAGCCCCTTGGGGATCCGCGCGCCAAGCGCTTGAAACTTTTTCGGATACTTGAGGAACTCGACGATCTCCGCAAGCTCCTCCTTGGCTTCATCCACGCCGGCGACGTCGGCGAACGTCACTTTCGGACGGTTTTCGGTGAGCAACTTGGCCCGGCTGCGGCCGAACGACAGCGCCTGGTTGCCGCCGCTTTGCGCCTGGCGCATGAGGAACAGGAAGAGGATGACAATGGCGACGATCGGCAGCGCGTTGACGAGATACAGCAGCATCTGGCCGTTGTTGCCGGAGCTCGAGTCGCCGGTGACGTTGATGTGCTTGCTGATGAGCAGCTTCGTCAGGTCGCCCGCCGTGTTCGGCGGCAGCTGCACGAGCTCGGTCGTGTCGCCGGCGAGCTTGACCGTCGCGGTGTTCTGCGAAATGGTGACGTCGTGAATGGACTCCGGCGACGTCTGGACCTGCTGGATGAATTGCGAGTACGACGGCTGCTCCTGCTTCTGGCCGGACTTCTGCCACCAGCCCCACGCGAGCGCGGCGACGATCACCACGCCCGCCCAGACCACCAACAGTTTTACGAACTTACCCAAGGCCACCGCCGCTCAACTTGCAAATCGAAGGTAGATTGCGAAAGCGTTCTTGCCAGTCTAATCCGTACCCTACAAGAAAGGCGTCCGGAGCTTCCAAGCCGATGTAGTCCACCACCACGTTCACTTTTCGATGAAACGGCTTGTCGATGAGCGCGCACGCGCGCAGGCTTGCGACTTTTCTGCTGCGCAGATTGTTGAGCAGATAGGCCAGCGTCAGGCCTTCGTCCACGATGTCCTCGACGAGCAGCACGTGCTTGCCCGCGGGATTGTGATCGAGGTCCTTCAAGAGACGGACGTCGCTGCCGGTCTTGCGCCCGGTATTGTACGAATTGACGACCATGAAATCGACCGCGATGGGGTAGTCGCCCAGCGCGCGCATGAGATCGGCCGCAAAGATGGCCGCGCCTTTCAGGATCCCGACCATGGTGAAAGGCGTGCCGCCGTAGTCGGCGCGGATGCGGTCTGCGATTTCGTTCACGGCGGCGGCGATGCGCTCGGCCGAGAACACGACCTCGCCCAGCGCTCCGGCCGAGCCGTCTTCCAGTGTGGTCGGCTGCGGTTCGCGCAGCGCCTCCGTCATGTTCCGAACGTTCCTCTTATCCACTACTATCGGCTTGAATCTGGCGCGGACGCCAGCGCGCCGCCAGAATCATGCCTGTTTTCGCCGCATAGGGCTCCATAACTCTTATTCCCAATACCGCGGCGACGCTTGCTCCTACGCAGAGTAACGCGACGGCGGGCCGTTCGTCTTTTGGCACGCCGGCCTTGGCGAGAAATCTGGTGAGGGACATGGACTTGGTACGCCCGCTCGGGACGCACCGGTCGCCGGTCATCGGCTGTCGCACGGTCAGCTCCCGGCCAGGCGATAGGCCGCTGAAATTCATGGAGGATCTCGCCCGCGTCGCCGAATTCCAGGAGATCTTCAGGTCGCCCAGCGGCGTGCGCGCGCGTGTGACTTTTCCAACACTCGGCACGCGGATACTGACCGGTTGCGGCGGTCGACCTTGGTCGACCGGTCGAGCAAGCTCGACCTCCACAAAAAACTTGCCCGCGGTAAGAACGATGTGCGCGTTTTTCCCCGCGTGGTATCGGCCGCCGCGGCGATCGTAGATGGCAGATGCCACGCCGTGGCAGTGCTCGAGGTGGAAATCACGCGGCACGCACGCCTTCTTGACCGCATAGCGGATGACGCGCTGCAGCAGCGCGCGAGGCAGCGAGCGTAGGGCCTGCTGCCGCAGGGCCCTCGCGTCGGTCCGATCGCGGCAGCCCTCCCAGGCAGTTTTGGTCAGCCCGTCCAGCAAGGATTTGTCCGCTGCGAACAGGTTGGCGCTTCGGACGAGAGCGCCGCGTGAATGCGGCGCGACGGCCTCAAGCCCGTCGAGCAAACGGCGCACGGCGTTCCGGCGGATCGCGAGGTCGGCGTTCGACTCGTCCGATGCGATCCTCAGATCGTGGGCGCGCGCGAACCGCGCCAGCTCGTCTTTGCTCGCCCACAAGAATGGGCGAACGAGCGTCACACCCGGCGCGATCCGTCGCCGCGATTTCATCGAGGCCGCACCGTCGATGCCGCTTCCGCGTAGCAGCGCGAGCAGCATCGTCTCGGCGACGTCGTCGGCGTGGTGTCCGACGACGACGACCGGCGCTCCGATGCGACGCGCGGCGTCGGCCAGGGCGGCGTAGCGGCGGTCGCGCGCGCCGGCTTCCCTCGACTCTCCGCGACGGGGCGGCTCGATCTTGGCCACGACGAGCCGAGCGGATGCCGATTGCGCGTGGCTGCGAACGGCGTCGATGTCTTTTTCGATCGATGCGGCCGGCCTCAGTCCATGGTCCACATAGCACGCCACGAGCTCGGCGTGCGGACGGGCGGAGCGGGTCAACATCAATGCGGCCGCGCTGTCGGAGCCCCCCGAGCACGCGACGAGGATCGGCCCGGACTGAGGCAGGCCGAGAAGGTCACACGCGCGCACGGCCCGATCGAGCATGTCGCTTGCGGAGTTCGCGAAAATGCAGTCGCGGCCATGCATGGCCGCGGCGGTGCTGTGCTCGACCGAAGGTCGACGACGGCGGGAGCGGAGCTCGCGCCGTCAGGTGGAGCGCGACCTTCGGTCGCGCTTTCGTCGAGCTGCGCTCGAACACAACATACGC
>Ga0185299_10001125_pt1 | contig 57354 bp, 52 predicted proteins | sample PaiPotPPA55metaG_FD_128002 | JGI IMG/M metagenome (GOLD analysis project Ga0185299, IMG submission 128002) | Iron sulfur acid spring bacterial and archeal communities from Banff, Canada, to study Microbial Dark Matter (Phase II) - Paint Pots PPA... ... | reverse complement strand
GCTGGACTACGTGGAGAACTACAGCGACGGCTTCCGGATCCTGGTGCGCGACTCGCCGGTGGCCGCGTCGACCGGCAACTTCGCCTCGCTGATCAGCGACATCGCCACCCAGGTCGAAGGGATCATGGCGACGGAGTTCCGGCGGCGCAGTTACGACCCGGAGTTCGGCGCGATGTACTCGCAGATGCTGGTCGGGATGGTGGCGCTGACCGGGCAGTGGTGGCTGGACGCGCAGAGCCCGAGCAAGGACGAGGTCGCGGCGCACATGGTGAACCTGGCCTGGAACGGGCTGTCCGGGCTCGAACACCAGCCGCGGCTGATGACCCGTCGGGGGTATCGGGCGCGCAAGGCGCGGGAGGCGAGCAAGGCCCGGGAGGCGCGGGAAGCCGCGGCGGCGACCGCGGCGCAGGCGACGGGCGGGGCGGTCGAGGCCGTCGAGGCGGTCGGGGTCGAGGGCACTGCGGCGGCGACGGGTGCGGCTGTGGACGCGGTGAGCGGCGCGGAGGACTGAGCGGCCGCGGGCGCAGCCACGTCACGGTCGAGCGGCAGACTTGACGTCAAGATACTTGGCGTAGAGTTTCTTGATGCAGCGTTGATACACTCGGAGGATGAGCGAGCAGTCGAGCGCGGCCACCGGCGGCACCCGGGACGAGGTGGACCGGCTCGTCTCCGCCTGGCGGCGGGAGCGGCCCGACCTGGACGTGAGCCCGCTCGAGGTGCTCAGCCGGGTGACGCGTCTCGCCCGGCATCTGGACCGGGCCCGGCGCACGGCGTTCGCCGAGCGGGGTCTGGAGACCTGGGAGTTCGACGTGCTGTCGGCGCTGCGCCGCGCGGGGACGCCGTACCAGCTCTCCCCCGGCCAACTGCTCACCCAGACGCTCGTCACCTCGGGCACGATGACCAACCGGATCGACCGGCTGGCGGCCAAGGGGCTCGTCGTGCGCGGGCCGGATCCGAACGACCGGCGCGGCGTGCTGGTGCGGCTGACGGATTCGGGTCGCGAACTGGCCGACGCGGCGTTGACCGGGCTGCTGAAGAACGAGCGGGAACTGCTGTCGGCACTGCCGGACGAGCGGCTCGACGTGCTCGCGGGCCTGCTGCGTGAACTGACGGTCCAGTTCGAGGCCGAATAAGCGGGTCCTTATGCGGCCCGCTGACCGCATCGCACCGCTTCCTCCCGTTTGCCATTGCACTCTCGGCCCTTCTCCGCGACGCTACCCGCGCGTAACATTCCGGGCATGAATCGTCGAACCTTGCGATCAATGATGATCGCCGGCGCGGTCGCGGCTTGTTGCATAGCCACCGGCACCGCTGCCGACGCCGCCACGGCCGCGCACACCTCGTCCGCCGCGCAATCGCAGAGCCCGTCCTGGCAGGGATGGCACGGCGGCACCGACTACGACTACTACCTCGCCCTCGGCGACTCGCTGGCCTGGGGCTACCAGCCGAACTCGGCCGGCGTGGGAATCAAGTCCGGGCACGGATACGCCGACGATCTCGCGGCCGACCTCCGGCGGCACGGCGACTGGAACCTGAAGTACGACAACCTCTCCTGCCCCGGCGAGACCACCGGCACGATGCTGGACGGCGGCTGCCCCCTGCTCTCCGGCAGTGGTCAGACATACACAGTGCAGGAGGCCGCGGCGGTCGCCTTCCTGAAGGCGCACCCGCACGCGCGCATCCTGGTCACGCTGGACATCGGCGCCAACAACATCGATACCTGCGTGAACAGCGACGGCACCCTGGACGCCACGTGCATCGAGCAGGGCATCAGCGAGGCGGGAACTCAGCTGCCTGAGATCCTCGGCGAGCTCAAGGCCGCCGCGGGCCGGCACGTCAGCTTTGTGGGCATGAACTACTACGACGCCTTCCTCGCCGACTGGCTGACCGGCAGCGCCGGCCAGGCCGTGGCCGAGGAGTCGGTCACGGTGTCCAACGAGTTCAACGGCGTGCTGGACGCGGCCTACGCGGCGTTCCACGTTCCGGTCGCGGATGTCTCTGACGCCTTCAAGACCACGGACTTCACCGACACCGCGTCGCTCGACGGCACGACCGTGCCGATCAATGTGGCGAATATCTGCAACTGGACTTGGATGTGCGCTCCGGCGCCGGTGGGGCCCAACATTCACGCGAACAACATCGGCTACTCGGTCATCGCGCGGACTTTCGAGGAGCAGCTGCGGCACTGAACGAGCGTTCGTGGTTAGATCCCTCGTTATGGATTCGATACACGGCACGCCGTACCAATCCGATCTAGACACGTACCTCGCCGCCCTCGATCGCGTCCTTCCCGCGGACGCGGTCGAGGGTGTGTACCTGACGGGCTCGACCGCGCTGGGCGACTACCATCACGGCCGCAGCGACCTCGACATCCTGACTCTGACGACGCGTCCGCTGGCCGAGAACGAGCTCACGGCGCTCCAGGAGCTGCACCGAACGCTGGAAACCGGGGCGCAGCCGCACGCCGACGCCGTCTACGTACCGCGCGCACAGGTCGGGAAATTGCCGCCGGAGGACGTCGCCGGGCACGCGTACGTCGTGGACGGCCAGTTCAATCGCGGTGCCTGCGGCCAGGATCTGGTGCTCTGGGCGAGCCTCGACCAGTGCGGGATCACCGTGCGCGGCCCGGAGGCGAAGTCGCTGAACGCGGCGCCCGACGCGAGCGAGTTCAAAGCTTGGAACCGCGGAAACCTCGATGGCTACTGGAGGATGCGCGCGCTGCAGGTGCGGCAGGCGATCAGCGAGCGCAAGCCGGACGAGGAGTTCCTCCCCTATTTCGCGGTCTGGCTCGCCAGCGGCCCCGGCCGGCTGCACCGGACGATCGCGAGCGGCGAGATCATCTCGAAGACGCAGTCCATCGACTACACGGCCGAGCTTCTCCCCCGTATGCCGGGATCCTCAAGCGGATCAAGGCGAGTCGGCTCGGCGACGACTCGGTCGGCTTCGTGATGAGCGACGGACGGGTGCTGAGCGATCTCGTGGACGAGGTCTGCGATTCGGCGAAGAAGCTCGGCTGACGGAACCCAGCCCTCAGAGCGTGACCGCGGAGGCGAGCAGCACCCGGAGCAGCGGCAGCGCGGGCAGCGCCCACAGCGATATCTCGTCGAGCAGCACGGCCACCAGCCACTGTGAGCCGTCCGGAGCGGTGGCGCCCGCGGACAGGGACGAGGTGTAGCCGGCCGCCGCCAGGAACTCCGGGGATATGCCGAGGTCGCCGGGCGGCCAGTTCGTGTCCTGGCCCACCGCCGGGGTCACCGCGCCGAAGCCGCGCAACTGCTCGGCGACCCGCGGGATCGGCTCGATCCACTGCGGCGGCGAGGTCGGCGAGAGTTCGGGCTGCCGCGTCGGCTCGGGCACCGCGCCCGGAATCGTGTACGAGCCGGACTCCGAGGTGGCCCGGTAGACCGCGGAACGCTCCTGGTAGAGCGGTCCCTGCTGGCCCGAACGGCGATATATGTACCAGGACGCCGCGTCCAGGCCGCGCGCGACCTGATCCACGATCACCTCGACCCGGTCGGCGCGCCGCGCGGTCGGCGGAAGCTTGTCGAGACCGGCCAGGCCCTGGCCGAGCAGCGCCTCGACCGGCAGCGCGGCCCGTCCGCGCACGGTCGCGATGGGCACGCCGCGCTGCTGCGCCGGCAGCGCGGGGTCGGGCGGCTGGCCGCGCCCGGCCACGACCGGGGAGAGCGAGCGGGAGCGCTTGGCCCGGTACTGCGCGGCGTCGGCGAGCCTGACCAGGCCGTCACGGGTGGCCACCCGGCCGATCGGGTCGCCGGTCGAGGCCACGCCGCAGGACATGCCCTCGCCGCCGCGCACCATCAGCGACCGCAGGCACATGTCCTCGGCCGCGGCCACCGCGTCGTCCGCGGTGAATCCCTCGATCAGCAGGCAGAATTCGTCGCCGCCGAGCCGCGCGGCCAGGGCTCTGGGCAGCCGGGAGGCGGCGGCCGAGACGCACGCGCCGAGCTCGACCAGCAGCGCGTCGCCGTGGTCGTGGCCGTGCGTGTCGTTGATCCGCTTGAGCCCGTTGCCGTCGCAGAGCACGAGGGAGACGACGGTTCCGTCGGTGTTGTGCCGGTCCATCGCGGCGTCGAGCCGCGAGTCGAAGGCGCGCCGGTTGGCCAGCCCGGTGAGCTGGTCGGTCAGCGCCAGCTTCTCGATGTGCTCCATCTGCCCGGCCCGGGCGAGCCCGGCGGCGATCTGCGCGGACAGCGCCTCGGCGTAGTCCAGGTCGGCCTGGTCGTAGACGGGCTGCTCCGCGGTGCGCGCGGCGTAGAGCTCGCCCCAGGCGCGGCCGCCGAAGACGATCGGGGCGATCAGCGCGCACCGCTGGCCGCGGCGCAGCAGCAGGTCCACCCGCCTCGGGTCGCCGGTCCCGTCCCTGGCCAGCTGGATCCAGGGGCCGACCTCGTCCTCGCTCAGCAGCACGGTCGGGAAGTCGCTGACCGGGTACGTCTCGTCCTTCGGCTGCTCCGAGACCCCCTCGCCGAGCGAACCGCCGTGGTTGACGAGCACCCGCAGCAGCCCGGTGTCCCGCTCCCACTTGGAGATCGAGACGGCCGCGGCGCCGAGTTGGCGGTAGGCCTCGGCCGCGGCGGCCACCGTGACGTCGATCGTCGAGGTCTCATCCGCGATCAGCTTGGTGAACTTGGCCAGCGCGCGCAGCCGGAGCGCCTCGGTGGCGTTGCCGCGGGAATGCGCGGCGGGGCAGGGCTCGGGCGCCACGGGCTCGCGCGCCGGAAGGGGCACCGGCAGCGGAGCGGGGGACGCGGCGGGAACCGGCAGCTGCGCGGGCGGCGTGGGAGCCGGAACCGGGAGCGGCGCGGGGGCTGGGACCGCGTCGGGGTACGAACCAGAACTCGGCGACGGCGCGGGAACTGGGACACCGTCGGGATACGAACCAGGACCCGGCTGCGGTGCGGGAACTGGGACACCGTCGGGGTACGTACCAGGACCCGGCTGCGGTGCGGGAGCCGGGGCGGGGTACGAACCAGGACCCGGCTGCTGCGGCGGCGGAAACGCGCCCGCCCCGGACGGATCCGGCTGCCCGCCGCCCGCGGACAGGCCCGGGTACGGGACTCCGTTCGAGGGCGGCTCGGGGAACGCCCCCGGCGCCGCGTGCGCACCGGCCGCGCGGCGCCAGGCCGACGGAAAACCCGAGGAGGCAGCGTCATTCCCGCGGCCCCGCCCCTCGGGTTCGCCACGGCCTGGCCCGTTCACCCGCCCCTGCCTTCCGCGAACCGGCCGCCACCGGTTCGCGCTAGGTCCGTCCCTGCCTCATCTGTGTGCCTTGTGGATCCGATGGTTCGGGTGGCTCGGTCCCCGCCGCTCAGGCGTGCTGCGGCTGCGCCCCGGCGGCCGGGTCGCCCGAGATCAGTGTGCTTATCTCGCGCTGGGTCTCCTCGACCCGCGGGATGTCGTTCAGCAGCACCTGGCCGTGCTCGCCCGCCGACTCGACCACGAGCGTGCCGCAGCCGAGCATCCGGTCCATGATCGAGTCATGCCGGAAGGAGACGTCGTTGATCTTCTCCAGCGGCAGGTCGCGGCCGACCCGGTGGATGAAGCCGAGACGGATGATCAGTCGCCGATTCGTGATCACATAGTTGCTGAAAAGCCAGTGCAGCCACGGGCGCACGACGAAATAGAAGATCACGGCGAGGGCGACGACGCCGATCGCTATCCAGCTGATCTCGCCGCTCGTCTTGCCGGGCGTCGGCGCTATGGTCAGCAGGAAGCCGGCGGCGCCGCAGGTCACCAAAAGCACGATGACCGGCAGGACCAGGGCTTTCCAGTGCGGGCGCAGTTCGAGGTCGATGCGCTCGCCCTCGCTGAGCAGTCGGGTGGGATACCCCATCGTGCTTTTCCTCTCCCCCTCAACATCGGGGTGACCTTAGGTGACCACGGCAATTCGGTTCCGTGTGTGCCCCATCCTGGCATGCCGCACCGACAAAATTCCACGGCCGCCCAAGGCTTCTGATGATCAGTTACCCGCCGCGGGCCGCAGGTGAACCACATCGCCCGCACCGACGGCCGCTTCCCGCTGGTCAGCGGTGGTGACCAGGAGCGCGCCCGCGCGGTCCACACCACTCGCGCGCCCGGTCACGACCCGGTCCCCGGGCAGTTCAGCGCGCACTTCGCGGCCGATCGTGACGCAGCCGCGCAGATAGGCCTCGCGCAGGCCCGCGGCCTCGGCGTCACCCTCCGCATCCGACCAGCGGGTATACCAGTCGCCCAGAGAACGCAGCAGCGCGCGCAGCAGCGTGTCGCGGTCCGTCGACTCGGCTCCCGCGAGCGCCAGCGAACAGGCCTGCGGCACGGGAAGTTCGTCCTGCCGCAACGTCACGTTGAGCCCGATGCCCACGACGACCGCCGGGGCCCCTGGGACGGTCTCGCACAGAACCCCGCCGAGTTTGCGATCAGCGAGTTCGCCCTTCGCGACGACGAGGTCGTTGGGCCACTTGAGCCCGATCTCCAGGCCAGAGGCGCGGGCCACGGCCTCGCTCGCGGCCACCCCGGCCAGCAGCGGCAGCCAGCTCCAGGCGGCGAGCGGCACCTCGGGGCGCAGCAGGATCGAGGTGAAAAGACCCGAACGCGCCGGAGCCGTCCAGCTGCGTCCGAGTCGTCCCTTTCCGGCCGTCTGCTCCTCGGCGACGAGCACCGAGGCGTGCGGAGCGCCGTCCCGGGCCGCTTCGAGCAGCGCCGTGTTGGTGGACTCCACGCTCGGGAGCACGCGGATCGCGGAGACGAAGCCGCCGGGCACCATCAGGGCCCGCTGCACACTGCGTTCATCCAACGGAGGGCGGTCGAGATCGTTGTAGGCAGACACCATGCGACGAGCCTACGTCGGTCGGATAGATTGGCGAGGACGCCGCCAGAAGTTTTCCGATGGCCACCGCCGGGAGCAGAAGAAGACGCCATGACCGACACGACCGATATCCACACGACCGCGGGCAAGCTCGCCGACCTGCGCGCCCGTCTCGACGAGGCGGTGCACGCCGGCAGCGCGAGGGCGGTGGAGAAGCAGCACGCCAAGGGCAAGCTGACCGCGCGCGAGCGGATCGGGCTGCTGCTCGACGAGGGCTCCTTCCAGGAGCTCGACGAGCTCGCCCGGCACCGCAGCACCAACTTCGGGATCGAGCGGAACCGGCCGTACACCGACGGCGTGGTCACCGGCTACGGGACCGTGGACGGGCGCACGGTGTGCGTGTTCTCGCAGGACTTCACGATCTACGGCGGCTCGCTCGGCGAGGTCAACGGCGAGAAGATCTGCAAGGTCATGGACCTCGCGATGAAGATCGGCTGCCCGCTGGTCGGGATCAACGACGGCGGCGGCGCGCGGATCCAGGAGGGCGTGGTCGCGCTCGGCGCCTTCGCCGACATCTTCAGGCGGAACGTGCACGCCTCGGGCGTGATCCCGCAGATCTCGATGATCGTGGGCCCGGCGGCCGGCGGCGCGGTCTACTCCCCCGCGCTGACCGACTTCATCGTGATGGTCGACAAGACCTCGCACATGTTCATCACCGGACCCGACGTGATCAAGACCGTCACCGGCGAGGACGTGGGCTTCGAGGAGCTCGGCGGCGCGCACACGCACAACACCAAGTCCGGCAACGCGCACTACCAGGCGGCCGACGAGAAGGACGCCTTCGAGTACGTCAAGGCGCTGCTGTCCTACCTGCCGCAGAACAACCTCGAGGACGCGCCCGTGTTCGAGGCGGACGCCGACCTCGAGCCGGATCTCGAGCTCAACACGCTGATCCCGGACTCGGCCAACCAGCCCTACGACATGCACACGGTGATCGAGCACGTGCTCGACGAGGGCGACTTCCTCGAGGTGCAGCCGCTGTTCGCGCCGAACATCGTGATCGGCTTCGGCCGGGTCGAGGGGCGCAGCGTCGGGGTCGTGGCGAACCAGCCGATGCAGTTCGCCGGCTGCCTGGACATCGACGCCTCCGAGAAGGCGGCGCGCTTCATCCGCACCTGCGACGCGTACAACATCCCGGTGCTCACCTTCGTGGACGTGCCCGGCTTCCTGCCCGGCGCCGACCAGGAGTGGAACGGCATCATCCGGCGCGGCGCCAAGCTGCTCTACGCGTACGCCGAGGCGACGGTCCCGCTGGTGACGGTGATCACCCGCAAGGCCTACGGCGGCGCGTACGACGTCATGGGCTCCAAGCACCTCGGCGCGGACATCAACGTGGCCTGGCCGACGGCGCAGATCGCGGTGATGGGCGCGCAGGGAGCGGTCAACATCCTGGGCCGCAAGGAGCTCGCGGAGGCCGGGGACGTCGAGGCCAAGCGGGCCGAGCTGATCTCCGAGTACGAGGACGCGCTGCTCAACCCGTACATCGCGGCCGAGCGCGGCTACGTGGACTCGGTGATCGAGCCCTCGCAGACCCGCGCCTTCGTCGCCCGCGCGCTGCGCACCCTGCGCTCCAAGCGCGCCACCCTGCCGCCCAAGAAGCACGGGAACATTCCGCTTTAAAGGGCTTCGCCCTTGGAAAAGCCCGAAGACGTCGCGGTAAGGAGCGGTATCGGTGAATGAGATCGTGATTGCCCGCGGCGAGCCCTCGCCGGAGGAACTCGCCGCGCTGGTCGCCGTGCTCGCGGCGCGTGCCGCCGCCGGGACCGGCGAAGCCGAGGCTCCGCAGGACGCGGCGTCGGGTTGGACGGACCGGGCGCGCTACGTCCGGTCCGCGCGGGTCGAATTCGGCGCGCGTGCCGGGTGGCGGGCCTCGGCACTGCCGCGCTGACACCCTTTCGAACTACTCTTCCGACTTTTTCTCTCAGGGAGCAATGCCCGTGCGCTTCGTCCTCGCGTCCCAGTCCCCGGCCCGCCTCGCACTGCTGCGCGCGGCCGGACTGGAGCCGGAGCAGATCGTCAGCGGCGTGGACGAGGACTCGTTCCAGGCGGCGAGCCCCGCCGAGCTCGCCCTGCAGCTCGCGATCGCGAAGGCGCAGACGGTGGCGGCGAAGGTCGGCGCGGACGCGATCGTGATCGGCTGCGACTCGGTGCTCGACTTCGGCGGCGAGGCGCTCGGCAAGCCCGCCGACCTGGACGACGCGCGGGCCCGCTGGCAGCGGATGCGCGGCAAGGACGGCGTGCTGGTGACCGGCCACTGCGTCGTCGACACGCGCGGCGGGGCCGATCCGGACGACTGGAAGGTCGTGCTGGACGTGAACCCGACGATGGTGCGCTTCACCGAGGTCACCGACGAGGAGATCGAGGCCTACCTCGCGACCGAGGAGCCGCTGCACGTGGCCGGCGCGTTCACGCTCGACGGGTTCGGCGGCTGGTTCGTGGAGTCGATCGTCGGCGACCCGTCGAACGTCGTCGGGATCTCGCTGCCGCTGGTGCGCCGGCTGCTCGGCGAGGTCGGGATGAGCGTGCCGGAGCTGTGGAAGTCGCACCCGGTCAAGAAGTAATGGCCTCTGTTATTGCGGCCTAGCTCCGCAGCACCTCGGCGAGCTCGGCCTCGCTGGCGTTGCCGCCGCTGCAGATCACGCCGACGCGCTTGCCCGCGTACTGCTCGCGGGTGGACCAGAGCCCGGCGAGCGCGACGGCTCCGGCGCCCTCGGCCATCGTGTGCGCGGAGGTCAGCAGCAGACGCTGGGCGGCGCGCACCTCGGCGTCGTCCACCAGCAGGAAGTCGGCCAGCAGCTCGCGCATGATCTGCTGCGGCAGCGCGAAGGGCTTCGCGGTCGCGACGCCTTCGATAACCGTACGATTAGGCCGTTCGACGAGCGCCCGGCCGCGCCAGGAATCATGCGCGGCGGGAGCCTGCGCGGACTGCACGCCGATGACCCGGCAGTTCGGCGCGAGCTCGGCGGCGGCCAGGCAGGCCCCGGCCGCGCCGGTCCCCGAACCGACCGGGACGAACAGCGCGTCGAGGCCCGGTGCACGTTCGAGCAGTTCGACGGTGGCCGTGCCGACGCCCGCGATCAGGGCCGGCACGTTGCCCGAGTCCACATAGAAAGCCCCGGTGTCCCGGGCGATCCGATCGGCGATAGCAGGTCGGCGAGCACGGTCCGGGCGGCGGCGATGTCGGCGAAGGTCGGGGTCCCCATGGGTTGATTCTGCCAAGGCGGGCGGGACCGCGCCAGGAAGGTCCGCAGGCCAATCGGCGATCCGTGGACTGCTCCGGACGAGTGAGGATTTCACTCACCCGAGTGGGGACTGCCGGAAGACAGACTATCTGTCACATAAGGTCGCAGCGTGACCGCGCCCGACGCTCCCCGCTCAGCCGTCGTCTGGTCCCGGCGCACCCTGCTGAGCGCGTTGGCGCCACTGCCGCTGCTCGCGGCGAGCGGCTGCGGCGGTTCCGATACGCAGGACACGTCGGCGGCCGGCGCGAGCCTCTCACGCAGCCCGAGCCCCGCGACGTCCTCCTCGGCGTCATCCTCGAAGGCCGTCGCGAGCCCCATCGCTTCGACACAGCCTGAGGTCTCGGTAGCCCCCGCGATGACCGACGCCGTCGCACTCACCTTCCACGGAGACGGCTCGCCGGAACTTGCGGAGGCCCTGCTGAGCGAGGCGGAGAGGGCCGACGCGCGGCTGACGGTCCTCGCCGTGGGCCAGTGGCTCGCGCAGTACCCGCAGATGGCCGAGCGCGTGCTCAAGGGCGGCCACGAACTGGGCAACCACACCGAGAACCACCTGGACATCGACGCGATGTCCGAAACCCAGGCGTACGAAGAGATCGAGCGGTGCGCGCAGCGGCTCGAGCAGCTGACCGGCTCACGTGGACGCTGGTTCCGGCAGTCGCAGGCCCAGCACGCGTCCGCCAGCGTGCGTACGGCGGCGAGGCGCGCGGGCTACGGGACGCTGCTGTCCTACGACCTCGACCCGCTGGACTACACGGACCCCGGCAGCACCGCGGTCGTAAGCAACGTGCTGAACAAGATCCACGGTGGCGACGTCGTCTCCATGCACCTCGGCCACCCCGAGACGGTGACCGCGCTGCCGGTGATCCTCGCGGGATTGAAATCGCGCGGACTGCGCGCCGTCACCGCGTCGGAACTCTTCCCGCCGCCCTAGTCCCAGCCCGCGCGGAACACGCAGAACTCGAACTCGCAAAAGGATCCTTTCGGTGAAGACCACCACACGCCGTCGTATCGTCCTCGGTGCGGGCGCCGCCGCGACCGTGGCCCTGACCTGGACCGCCGTCTCCGCCCTCGGCTCGGGGGGAGACGGCAGCGCCTCGCCGTCGCAGGCCGCGGCGGCGAAGCAGGCGGTCGCATCGGCCCCGTCCTCCCACCCCGCCGCGTCCGCCGCCTCGGCGAGCCCGACCGCGCGGATGCGGGCCGCGGCGCTGGCCGGGATGCCGGCCTACGACCCGAGCGACCTCTACGCGGCGGACCGGCCGAACCAGCTTTCGCCGGTGGTGAAGAACTTCCCGAACTACGTCTACGTGCCGAACACCGAGTCCAACACGGTCTCGGTGATCGACCCGGCCACGTACACGGTCGTGCGCACCGTGCCGGTCGGCGAGCAGCCGCAGCACGTCGTACCCGGCTGGGATCTCAAGACCCTGTGGGTGAACAACGACCTGGGCAACTCGCTGACCCCGATCAACCCGGCGACCGGCCGGTTCGGCAAGCCGATCTACGTGCACGACCCGTACAACCTCTACTTCACCCCGGACGGCAAGTCCGCGATGGTGATGGCCGAGTCGGACCGGGAAATCGTCTTCCGCGACCCGCACACGATGGCGATCCAGCAGATCCTGCACGTGCCCTGCGCCGGGGTCAACCACGCCGACTTCGCGCCGGACGGCAGCTACTTCATCGCGTCTTGCGAGTTCAGCGGCCAACTGCTGAAGGTCGACACGGCCAAGCACACGCTGCTCGGCGTGATCGACCTCGAGCACGGCGCGATGCCGCAGGACGTGAAGATCTCGCCGGACGGCAGTGTCTGGTACGTCGCCGACATGGCGACCAACGGTCTGTGGACGCTCAACGGCGACACGTTCAAGGTCACCGGCTTCATCCCGACCGGCCTCGGCGCCCACGGTCTTTACGTCAGCCGCGACTCGACGAGCCTTTACATCACCAACCGCGGCGAGGGCTCGATCAGCGTGCTCGACTTCGCCACCAACAAGGTGCGGGTGAAGTGGTGGATCCCCGGCCAGGCCAGCCCCGACATGGGCGGCGTCTCGGCAGACGGCAAGGTGCTCTGGGTCTCCGGCCGCTACAACGCCGAGGTGTACGCCATCTCAACGGTCGACGGCCACCTCATCGCCCGCATCCCGGTCGGCGCCGGCCCCCACGGCCTGTGCGTCTACCCGCAGCCCGGCAGGTATTCGCTGGGACACACCGGCGTATTCCGCTAGGCCGAAAGAGCGAAGAAGGCGTCGTTAGTATTACTAGTAGGGACGTCGTTAGTCCGCCCATCGGGTGATTCTTCAAATCCGGCTTTCTTTCAACGTGGCGAGCGTGCTGCACTTGCCGTGGAAGGAGGAGGCCGATATGACGGTACTTATGGAACGACCGCGCACGACCGACGAGGAACCGGAGCCGGAAGAGCTCCTGGACTCGCTTGAGCTGCCTCCCGGGCACAAAGCAGAGTTCATCGAAGGGGACATCGTCGTGTCGCCGGCGCCACAGTTCGAGCACCAGCACATCCTGATGAAGATCATCCGCCCGATGGTCCTCGCCGACTGGGACCCGCACGGTGAAGTCGGAGTCGCCGTGTCGGCGGACAGCCGATTCATCCCCGACCTCACCGTAGTCCCCCGCGACTTCGCGTTCAGCGCTCAGCGCTCATGGCAGTCGCCCGTCGGCATTGAGCTTGTCGTGGAAGTAACCTCGTCCAATGCCGATAAGGACAGGGGTGCCAAACGGCGTGGATACGCCTACGCGGAGATCCCGCTGTATCTGCTGATCGACCGTGAGCGGAAGGAAACCGTGCTCTTCAGCGAGCCCGACGACGGCGACTACACGGTTGCCGACCGCCGCCCGATCGACGAGCCGATCCCGCTTCCCGAACCATTCTCGTTCACCCTGGAGGACATCCGCTGAGCTGACGGCACCGGCACCGCCGTTACCCTGATGACGTGGCGGAACAGGGCTCGCAGGACACAGCACGGGATGGTGCTTGGCAGGACCGGATGCGGGCGCTGCTGCGGACCAACCCCTCCGAGCGGCCGGGGGATCTGCCGACCGGGCAGACGGGCGAGTTGGCACGGGTTCCGGCAGAGGGCGCACAGGGCTCACTCGAGGAGTCGGGGCCGCATACGGGTCCGTATTCAGGGACCCAGCAGCAGGGGCCGAAGGTACGCAGCGTGCTCGACCTCGCGCTGCGGCTCGGTGAACTGCTCCTGGCGTCCGGGGAGGCGGCGGAGGACGTCGAGGCCGGGATGCTGGCCGTGGTCTACGGGTACGGGCTCGTGCGCTGCGACGTCAACGTCACCTTCACGATGCTGACGATCGCTTACCAGGCGACGCTGGCCGAACCAGCGTGGACCGCCTCGCGCGGGGTGCGGCGGCGCAGCTCCGACTACACCCGGCTGGCCGCGGTCCACGACCTGGTCCGCGCAATCAGCGAGGGCGAGGTCACGCTCGAGGAGGCGTACCGGCGGCTGCTGGAGATCCGACGTCGACGGCACCCGTACCCGAGCTGGCTGATCGCCGGGATGACCGCGCTGCTCGCGGGGGCCGCGTCGGTGCTCGTCGGCGGGAGCTGGCTGGTGTTCCTCAGCGCCTGCGCGGCCGCGCTGGTCGGCAACCTGCTCGCCTCCGGGCTCGCGGCGCGCGGACTGCCGGAGTTCTACCAGTACGTGGTGGCCGCGATGCCCGCCGCGACGGCCGGGATCGCCCTCGACCTCGCGCACGCCGACGTGCGGTCCTCGGCCGTCATCACCGGCGGGCTGTTCGCCCTACTGCCCGGCCGCGCCCTCGTCGCCGCCGTCCAGGACGGGCTCACCGCCTTCTACATCACCTCGGCCGCCCGGCTCATCGAGGTCTTCTACATCGTCGTCGGCATCATCTGCGGCATCAGCGTTGTGCTGCGTGCCGGGATCGCCTTCGGAATCGACCTCAACCCCGCCGACAACCTCGCCACCCCGTCCCGACCCTGGCTCCAGACCCTTGCCGCGGCCGTCCTCGGGCTCACCTTCGGCGTCATCCTGCAGGTCCGCCGGCGGCTGCTCGGCTACGCCGTCTTCAGCGCCGCCTTCGCCTGGATCTGCGACGCCGGTCTGCTCAAGTCCGGGCTCACCCCGACCATCGCCGTCGCCTTCACCAGCGTCCTGCTCGGCCTCGGCGGCCAGCTCATCGCCCGCCGGCACGCCACCTCCGGCCTGCCGTTCACCATCCCCGGGCTCGTCGCCCTGCTGCCCGGCTCCCAGACGTACATCGGCGTGCTGTTCATCGTCCGCGGCCAGACCGGCCTCGGCGCCGCCCACCTGTTCACCGCCGCCTCCACCGGCCTCGGCCTCGCCGTCGGCGTCAACCTCGGCGGCGAGCTCGCCCGCCTCATCCTCCCCGCCAGGCCCGGCCAGGTCTACCGCATCCGCCCCGGCTTCGCCGTGGGCAAGCCGGGCTTCGCCGCCCGCAGCCGCCCCGTCGCCAAGGTCTGGTTCCGCAGGTGAGGGCGAAGGAGAAGGTGAAAGCACGTGCTCGGAATCCACGACTGATCCGAGTGATCCAACTGGTACGACCGGCGCGGATGCCATAAGCGGCGCAGCCTGCACAGTGTCGTCGGACGCGGGTTCCGCGACCGGCGCGGGATTCGCGGTGACGGTCGCGGGGCGAGCGTGGGCGAACTCAGAGACTCGGACCGACCTGAGCGTTTCGGGGACCTCGGCCATTTCGACTCCGGCCGCCTCGACTTCGGTGATCGCAGCAGTCGCCTCGACTCCGGTCATCGCAGCGGTCGCCGCCTCGGGCGCTTCGGCGAGGAGTGTGCGCGGACCCGCCTGTTGCGCGGCCACCGGTTGAGACTGCACCTGTGGCTGGGACTGCACCTGGGTCTGCGGCTGGGCCTGGGCCTGGGCCATGAACAGCGTGGGCTGATTCGCGGTCGGGTACACGATCGGCGGAGCGGCCTGCTGGCGCTCGGGGAGCGGCACCTCGACGCGGGAGCGCTGACGCACCTCGCGGTACCGGACCTTGCGGCGGTGCCTCGCGAACAGCGTCAGCAGCAACATTCCGAGCACACACACGCCGGCTAGGCCGAGAACGCCTAGGGCGACCCGCGTGGCGTCCTGCTTCAGCGAGGTCTGGGCGACGTCCGGCTGGGTGTTGATCTGCCCGGAGCCGGTCTGCGCCGCGCCGCCGCCCGCCGGGACGTAGTTCCAGCTGATCGACGAGTAGGTGACGATCATCGTCTCGGTCTTGCCCTGCACCGACTCCGAGATGAATCCCGCGTCGCTCAGCGCGTAGTCGATGCGCTGGTAACCCTTGCCCCCGCCCACATCCAGCAGCGCGCACGAGAACCGGTCGCCGGAGGTCGCGGCCATGGCCAGGTCCGTCGACTCGCCGTCGGAAGTGCGCGTGAGTGTCAGGGTGGTGAGGTTCGAGGAGTTGAGCTGCGGCGGGAGCATGTTGCTCGGGCCTACGCCCGCCACGTGCAGCCAGTTCGCGTAACCCGGGTCGGTCGAGCCCGCGGCCACCTGCGGCAGCTGCATATCCGCGCCTGAGGACGGCGCGTGGGTGTCCGGGGTGCAGGAAGCCGGGCCTGTCGAGGGAGCGGCCAGTGTCGGCAGGGACTGGGCCTTGAACGTGGACTTGTAGAGCGACGCGCTCGGAGAGACCGACGCGGCCGCGGACGTCGTGTGCACGGCGTGGTGCGTCGTCTGGGTCGCGGCGGCGGTGGTCTGCGGGGCCTGCGACGTCGTCGTCTGGGCCGCGGAGGTCGTGGTCGCCGGGACGGATAATGTCACGATCGGGATGGTGAAGGTCGGGAAGCCGCCGATCGTGTGCCGCGCGGGCTGCACGGAGGTCGCCGACGCGGTGGCCGGGGCGAAGGTGGCGGACACGGCGACCAGCGTGGCCGCGGCGCCGGCGCACGCGGCGAGCGAGGCTATCGGGGCCAGCAGGCGTCGGGCTCGGTGGCTCGGGCGCGCTGGGCGTATGAGGCGCGACACGGGACGGGGCTCCGGATCTCGGATGGACGGCGGGAGGGCGAGGATACCGCTGCGTACGTGGTGCCGAGGACGTGCGGGAAGCGGATTCTACGCGAGGCGGCGCGGGGGCGGGAACACCGGGAGTGAACCGACGGGGGGAGACGACGCGGAGCGCGTGCCGGAGGCCGTCTTAAATCGTGTCAGACAAGGCTGACGCGGCGCGGTGCCCGGCACCGCGCCCGCCGCCTGCTCACACGTAAGGCGATGGGAAGCGCGTGTCCGGCGGCAGGCTTGGCGCGCTCGGCGGGGGCTCGATCGCGGCGGGCCGACGGCCTAAGGCGATGGCGCCGAAGATGCCGGAGAGCAGCCCGGTGAGGTGGCCTTGCCAGGAGATGTGCATCGTCGTCACCTCGGCCGAGGGGTAGAGCAGCACGAGCGTCCACTGGTAGTACACGGCCACCGCGACGCCCAGCAGCAGCTGCCAGACCGCCTGCCACATCGACCGGGCGAAGAAGCCGCGCGCCACCAGGTAGCCGAGGTAGCCGAAGATCAGACCGCTGGCACCGACCATCGTCACGTTCGACGGGCCGAGCAGCCAGTAGCCGAGGCCGCCGACCACGATGATGATTCCGGTCACATATAGGTACCTGCGCAGGCCGTCGAGCGCCACCAGAAATGTGGTGACCGCCAACGGCACCGTGTTGCTCTCGATGTGCTCCACCGAGACGTGCAGGAACGGCACGGCGATGATGTGCGGCAGGCTGCCGAGGCTGCGGGCGGTCAGCCCGAACTCCCCGTCCAGCCGGTAGCCGTCGGCCGCGTTGAAGCCCTGCACCAGCCAGATCGCCACGATCGCGGCCACCGTGACCAGCACCGCCGTACGTACGCTGAACAGCACGGACTTGCCGTGGACCGCCATGTTCGAGGACACCGCCCCGCCACCTCCTGCCCTGCCCGCCGACCGCGCTCGTCCCGGCCCGGGAGACCACGGCGCCGATCGGGACCGTGTGCTCTGCCCCGTCGCGCCACGGACTTCGAGTTGCTCCTGATTGGCACCATAGCGCTCCACGACGCACAACGGCGGGTCTTGTCAGATCCACACAAAAGCGCGCCGTACCCGCAGGCATGATCCCCCCGCGCGGTGACGGCGGGTACTTGCCTACACTCAAGGGGACTTCGAATCGCAGGGATAGGGAGCCGCACGTGCGTAAGGTGCTGATCGCGAACCGTGGTGAGATCGCCGTACGGGTCGCCCGGGCCTGTAAGGACGCCGGAATCGGCAGCGTCGCGGTGTACGCCGACGGAGACCGGGAGGCGCTGCACGTGCGGGTGGCCGACGAGGCCTACGCGCTCGGCGGCGAGACTTCGGCGGAGACCTACCTGGTCATCGCGAAGCTGCTGGACGTGGCCAGGCAGGCGGGCGCCGACGCGGTGCACCCGGGCTACGGCTTCCTCGCCGAGAACGCCGACTTCGCCCAAGCCGTCATCGACGCCGGGCTGACCTGGATCGGCCCCTCCCCCGCCGCGATCAGCGCGCTCGGCGACAAGGTCTCGGCCCGGCACATCGCCCAGCGCGCCGGCGCCCCGCTCGTGGCCGGCACCAAGGACCCGGTGACCGGCAGCGCCGAGGTGGTGGCCTTCGCCGAGGAGAACGGCCTGCCGATCGCGATCAAGGCGGCCTTCGGCGGCGGTGGGCGCGGCCTGAAAGTCGCCCGCACCCTCGAGGAGATCCCCGAGCTCTACGACTCGGCGGTGCGCGAGGCGGTCTCGGCGTTCGGCCGCGGCGAGTGCTTCGTCGAGCGCTACCTGGACCGGCCGCGGCACGTGGAAACCCAGTGCCTGGCCGACCAGCACGGCAACGTGGTGGTCGTCTCCACCCGCGACTGCTCGCTGCAGCGGCGGCACCAGAAGCTGGTCGAGGAGGCCCCGGCGCCGTTCCTGTCCGCTGAGCAGCTCGAGCAGCTCTACACCTCGTCCAAGGCGATCCTGCGCGAGGCCGGCTACGTCGGCGCGGGCACCTGCGAGTTCCTCGTCGGCCAGGACGGCACCATCTCCTTCCTCGAGGTCAACACGCGGCTGCAGGTCGAGCACCCGGTGACCGAGGAGGTCGCGGGCATCGACCTGGTGCGCGAGATGTTCCGGGTGGCCGACGGCGAGGAGCTCGGCTACGGCGACCCGGTGCTGCGCGGGCACTCCTTCGAGTTCCGGATCAACGGCGAGGACCCGGGCCGCAACTTCCTGCCGGCCCCCGGCGTGGTCACCACGTTCCGCCCGCCGACGGGCCCGGGCGTGCGGCTGGACTCGGGCATCGAGGAGGGTGCGGAGATCGGCCAGAACTTCGACTCGCTGCTCGCCAAGCTGATCGTCACCGGCCGGACCCGGGCCGAGGCGCTGGAGCGCTCCCGCCGCGCCCTGGCCGAGTTCGAGATCGCGGGCATGCCGACGGCGCTGCCCTTCCACCAGGCCGTCGTGTCCGACCCGGCCTTCGCCCCGGCCGACCCGGCGCAGCCGTTCGCGGTGCACACGCGGTGGATCGAGACCGAGTTCGACAACACCATCGCGCCGTACGCGGGACCGGTCGGCGAGGCCGAGGAGAGCGCCGGCCGCGAGTCGGTGACCGTGGAGGTCGGCGGCAAGCGGCTGGAGGTCGTGCTCCCGGCCGGTCTGGGCCTGAGCGCGGGCGGCGCGGCCGCTGCGGCCGGCGGCAAGAAGGCGGCCAAGCGCGGGGGCGGCGGCAAGAAGGCCGCCGCGGCCACCGGCGAGGCGCTGACCTCGCCGATGCAGGGCACGATCGTCAAGGTCGCGGCCGAGGAGGGCCAGCAGGTCGAGGCGGGCGACCTGATCGTGGTGCTCGAGGCGATGAAGATGGAGCAGCCGCTGAACGCGCACAAGGCCGGCACGGTCGTCGGCCTGGCCGCCGAGGTCGGCGCGACGGTCTCCGCGGGCGCGGTGCTCTGCGAGATCAAGGACTGATCAGCAGGCTGCTCGGCAGTCGAACTTCGCCGGTCGGAGGCTCTGTAACGGGCGTCCGACCGGCGTATTTCGGGCCACGAACTATAGGAAACGCTATAGGTCGCGCGTTGGCACATGGGAAATCCATCTAGCCGACGAAGTCCGCGAATGACTCGAGCAACTTCAGCGTGACGACACCGGACGCGAAATCCGCATCATCTTCGCCTTCGATCCATGGAGGTCCGCGATCCTGCTGGTCGCTGGCGACAAGTCGGGAAGATGGAGTTCGTGGTATCGCACGGCGATTCCGCATGCGGAGCAGTTGTTCGCCCTCTATATCAAGGAACGCACAGAGTCGGAGAAAGAGGAGACAGGACAGTGACAGGCTTCGGCAAGTGGGATCGCGACGCCTATGTCCAACGTGTCGGCGGCCCGGAAGAGGCCGAACGCCGCAGGAAGACCGTCATGGCCCGGCAAACGGGCTTCCGTCTCGCTGAAGAGCGTAAGCGACACGGTGTTACCCAGGCACGTCTGGCCGAACTCATGGGCGTCACGGCGGGACGCGTATCTCAGATCGAACGCGGCGAACTGGCCACGATCGAGGCCGTCGCCCGGTACGTGGAGGCACTGGGCGGACGGCTCGATCTCGTCGCCAACTTCGACGACCACACTCTGACGGTCCCGGCTTCACTGGCCGGCTGACACTCCCGGCACGCTACTCCTCGCGGTCGCTGTGCAGGCGGCGCGCGGCCTCGGCGATGGAGCCGGACAGCGAGGGGTAGACGGTGAAGACCGAGGCGACCTGGTCCACCGTCAGGTGCAGGTCCACGGCCATCGAGACCGAGTGGATCAGTTCGCTGGCGCGCGGGGCCACGATGACGCCGCCGAGCACGGTGCCGGAGCCCGGGCGGGAGTAGAGCTTCACGAAGCCGTCGGTGAAGCCGAGCATCTTCGCGCGCGGGTTGGTGTCCAGCGGCAGCTTCACGACGTCGAAGCGGGGGTCGTCGCTCTCCGCGTTGAAGGTCGTGCGGCCTACGGTGGCGATCTCGAGCGAGGTGAAGATGTTCGCCGAGACGCGCTTGAGGTTGATCGGCCAGACGGCCTCGCCGAGCGCGTGGTAGACGGCGATCCGGCCCTGCATCGCGGCGACGGAGGCGAGCGCGAGCAGGCCGGTGCAGTCGCCCGCGGCGTAGACGTTGGAGGCGGTGGTGCGCGAGACGCGGTCGACGACGATGTGGCCGGACGGCGTGGTCTGCACGCCGGCCTCCGCGAGGCCGAGATCCTCGGTGTTGGGCAGCGAGCCGACCGCCATCAGGCAGTGCGTGCCGGTGACGGTGCGTCCGTCCTCGAGCGTCACCAGGACCCGGTCGCCCTCACGCACGGCGGACGTGGCCCGGGAGCGGCTGAGGACCTTCATGCCGCGGCGCCGGAAGACGTCCTCGAGCACCTCGGCGGCGTCCTGGTCCTCGCCGGGCAGCACCCGGTCGCGCGAGGAGACCAGCGTGACCTGCGAGCCGAGCGCCTGGTACGCGCCGGCGAACTCGGCGCCGGTCACGCCGGAGCCGACCACGATCAGCTCCCGCGGCAGCTCGCGCAGGGCGTAGACCTGGGTCCAGGTCAGGATCCGCTCGCCGTCCGGCTTGGCCGCGGCCAGCTCGCGCGGGCGGGCGCCGGTGGCGATCAGCACCGCGTCGGCGTCGATGGTCACGGTCTCGCCCCCGGGCCCTGTCACCTCGACGGCGCGGGTCACGCTGCCGTCGGCGACCAGCCGGCCGGAGCCGCGGATGATCTCGACGCCCGCCTTGATCAGGCCGTCGGCGATGTCCTCGGACTGCTTCTCGGCGAGCGCCAGCACGCGGGCGTTGACCCGGGCCAAGTCCACCCCGGTCTCGCACCGGCCGAGGCCGTTGACCTCGACGCCGAGCTCGGGCGCGTCCTGGATCGTGGTCATCACGTCCGCGGTGGCGATCAGGGTCTTGGAGGGCACGCAGTCGGTCAGCACCGCGGCGCCGCCGATGCCGCCGCGGTCCACCACCGTCACCCGGGCACCGAGACGAGCGGCCACCAACGCCGCCTCGTAGCCGCCGGGTCCGCCGCCGATGATAACGATTCGAGTCACGGTGTCCATTGTCCCATGCGGCGGCGGCCGGAAATCCGGTGGCCAGCGCGGAGTGCCGCGGCGTAGCCTCGCGCGTAACCCACGGGTAACGAAAAAGGCAGACGAGGAAGATCATGGCGCGCTCCATCAGAGAAGACTTGAGCGTGCTGCGGTATCGGGACTTCCGCATACTGCTGGCCGACCGGCTGATCGCGCCGCTGTCCTACTCGTTCTCGGCGGTCGGCGTCTCCTTCGCGGTGCTCGACGTGACCGGATCGACCGCGGACCTGTCCTACGTGCTGGCCGCACAGATGGCGCCTGCGGTGCTGTTCATGCTGGTCAGCGGGGTGCTGGCGGACCGCTTCAAGCCGCAGTCGGTGATCCTGTTCGGCAATGTGCTGATGACGATCGGCGAGGGCACCTTCGGCGTGCTCACCCTGACGCACACGGTCAACGTGCCGGCGATGATCGGGCTCGAACTCGTCACCGGCACCGGCATGGCGGTCTTCTGGCCCGCGTCCACCGCGCTGCTGCCGAAGATCGTGCCGAGCGAGGAACTCCAGGCCGCGAACGCGCTGTCCCGGCTGGTGATGAACGGCTCGACAATGGGCGGCATGGCGCTCGCCGGCATCACGGTCGCGGCCGTCGGCCCGGGCTGGGCGCTGACGATCTGCGGCATCGGGATGCTCGGCACCGTGCCGCTGCTCGCGTCGCTCAAGGCGCGGGCGAACGAGCGTCCCGAGCACGAACCGAGCGTCCTGCACGAGCTCAAGGAGGGCTGGCAGGAGTTCACCAAGCACGCGTGGGTGTGGGGCACGGTCATCGAGTACCTGCTCGCGAACGCGTGCTGGTACGGCGGCCTGCTGGTGCTCGGCCCGGTCGTGGCCAAGGCGCACCTCGGCGGCCCGGCTGCCTGGGGCTGGCTCAACGCGGCGTTCTCGGTCGGCTTGATCCTCGGCGGCGTGATCGCGCTGCGGCTGATGCCGAAGCGGCCGATGCTGTGGGTCACCACGCTGGCGATCCCGCTCGGCGTGGCCTGCTGGGCCGTCGGCGCGCTCTGGCCGTTCTGGCTGATCCTGCTGACGTGGTTCCTCACGGGCATCGCGACGGAGTTCCTGATCGTCCTGTGGAACGTCTCGCTGGCCCGCTTCATCCGCCCCGACCGCCTCGCCCGCGTCTCCGCCTACGACGGCCTCGGTTCGACCATCGCCATGCCGCTCGGCGCCCTCGCGGCGGGCCCCGTCGCCGCGCACCTGGGCGTCGCGGACGCGGAATATCTGGGCGCGGCAGTCATCATCGGCGCGGCCCTGCTGACGCTGCTGCTCAAGGACGTCTGGACGATGCGGCTCAGCGACGCGCCGGACTGGGACGCGGTGGAGAAGGCGGACGCACCGGTTCTCACGGTTTCCTAGATTTCCCACCTGGCCGCGTAACCCGCAGTATCGTCAGAGTCCACATTCGACGGGTGGCTGGGGAGAACGCGGGTGGATCTCGGCACGGCATTACTTGCGCTGGGCACGCAGGTGGTCAAGAGCGCTTGTCGGCTCTGGCTCGGCGATGGCTTCGCCGGGGACATGTCTGACACGGTCACGGACATGTTGAAGGACCAGGTGTCCGACGCGATCGAGCGGGACCAGCTCGAGGGAATGTTCGGGGGTTTCGCCAGGACCGTGGCCGTCAAGGCGAGGCACTCAGACCAGTCGCGATTCCGGTCTCTGCCCGACAACGAGCGCGAGGCCGCAGTGTTCGCCGTCGCCGAGACGTTCCGGAAGGCGGAACTGAACGACTCGGCGCTGTTCGCGGTGAACCTCGATGCCAGGGCGCTGGAGAAGCATCTGCGCACGTACGTCGATATACGCAGCTCCGCCTGGGGCCTGAGCAGGCAGGCGACCGGCTACTTCGACTTCCTGCTGCGCGAGTGCTGCTCGTACCTTCTGGAGATCAACAAGACACTGCCGCAGTTCTCCTCGCAGGCGCTGACGGAACTGCTACGTCGCACCAGCACGATCGAGCAGCAGATGGCCGAAGTGCTGGAGCGGATGCCCCCGCGCACCGGCATGAGCGGCGACGAGGGATTCGAAACCGACTACCGGCGGCAGGTGGCGAACGAGCTCGATTACATGGACCTGTTCGGCGCCAGTGCCTTCGAGCGCAACCGCGGATACCAGCTGTCCGTAGCCTACATCAGCCTATTGGTAGAGGATGTGAACAGTGCGGTTCTAAAGCGGCAGCCGATGCATGGGGTGGCGGTCGAGTCGGTGCTCGCCGAGTCGCGACGGATTTTCTTCCGCGGTGAAGCCGGCTCGGGCAAGACGACGCTGCTGCAGTGGATCGCGGTCTGCGCGGCCCGCCGCGAATTCCTGAACGGACTGAACACCTGGAACGACCTCGTCCCTTTCTTCCTCCAGTTACGCCACTTTGCCGATGACAGGCCGTTACCGGAGCCCGAGGAGTTCCTCCGCACCGGCGCTGCAGCCGGTATCGCAGCCGAGATGCCGGGCGGCTGGGTACAGCGAATACTCAGGTCCGGTCGAGGAATCGTGCTCATCGACGGTGTAGACGAGGTACCCAAGCTTCAGCGCGCGACGATCGCGAAGTGGCTGCGTAAGTTGATCGTCGCATTCCCCGAATCGCGCTTCGTGGTCACATCGCGCCCAGCAGCAGTCGGTGAGGACTGGCTAAACCAGCAAGGATTCCGCGCTTGCTTCGTGCAGCCAATGGCTTTGCCCGATGTCCAAAAATTCATTGAACATTGGCATGCCGCCATGGCTTTAACCGTGATCGAGAGCAGTGCCAAGAAGGAGCTCACGCGGCTGGCCACAGCACTCATCGAGCAAGTGGAACGCAAGCGGTATCTCCGCCAGTTGGCCACGAATCCGCTCATGTGCGCACTTTTATGCGCGCTGAATCGAGACCGTAGAGCAGAACTTCCCAGCAACCGCATCGACCTATTCCGTATCTCGCTAGAAATGTTCCTAGAACGTCGGGACAACGAGCGCCGGATGCAGTCAACGGGAGCGCGGATGGATCTCGCCGACCAGTTGCGCCTGTTGCAACTCCTGGCTTACTGGATGATGAATAACGATCTGGCCACCGCAGAGCGTGAGCGCGTGCTGAGTGTGATCAATACTGGACTGAAGACACGCCGCCACCGCATCAGTGGAGACGCGGAGCACGTTCTCACATACCTACTTGAACGCAGTGGCGTGATCAGAGAGCCGGTGGTGCAGTGGATCGACTTCATCCACCGCAGCTTCCAGGAATTTTTGGCCGCCCAGGCTGCCGTGGACCAAGATGACATCGAGGCACTCACGATACGCGCCGCAGATGAACAGTGGCGACAAGTGGTGATCCTGGCCGCCGGGTTGGGGAATAGACGCCAAGCCGATCAGATCCTCAACCGGCTACTGCATCCGCCACAGAGTCTTCACTACGACAGCGCTCTTCTGGAGCTCACCGCGTTGGGCTGCATGGAGACGGTCGCGGAGGTGGATCCCGAAGTCGAGGAACAGATTCGACGCAAGGCGGGCTGGCTTGTCCCGCCGCGGAACGCAGAACAGCAAATCGCGCTGAGACGCCTTGGCGACTTCGCGCTGGAACTGCTCGCGCTGGCGAAAATCGACGATGAATCCGCATTACGGTTTACTACAAAACTGGCAGCCGAGATCGGTGGCGCTCCCGGCTTGAATCTGCTTGCGAAAATTAGCACAGAACTGGGCTCCCAGCTCAACACGCCTGACTTCACAAAAATGCTGACAACCATCTGGACATCGTTTGATCCCATCGAGTTCGCCGAACGGATTCTTGCGCATCGAGACACAAGAAATCTTATCTCGCTCGACCGGAGACAGGCACCCGGAATATCCAGGCTTACTAATACCGAGAATATCATCTGCAGCTACGGAGAGGCCCATACAGACTACACATTCCTGGCGGAGATGCCTAATCTCAGCAGAGCGGAAATCCGTCTCTCACTGAACACACGCCCGCTGTCGATCGCCATACCTCCACAGCTGAAGACCCTGCTGCTTATCACAGCAGCTCTCCCCCACCCAGATCTGACCACCAAGATGCCAGACAAAACGCTAATCCTGAGTGGCAAGGGCTCAAGCCGCGTACTTCATCGTCTAGTCCTCACTGGAGACGTCTGCCGCGTTGTCATCGACTCCGACGAAATCATGACCAACCTGTCTCAACTCCAACTTCCACAACGCGCGGTGGCCTTGGAATTGCGAGACTGTCATAAATTCGGGTCTTTCCTCGGGGCGGAATCGCTCTCCGGCAGCATGCTTACTGAGCTAATCGTCTGGAACCCAGATCCCGGCATCACGACTGACACGGGCATCGAGGCCCTGGCCCAGGCACAGCAGCAGGACGGTAGGCGGCTCGTCGATCAGTTGGGCCGCATCGAGATGCACTGGCAGAGCATCGGCCGCAGGCCGGCGTTGGCTACGGCCGAATTGCACACCAGACTCAACGCGCTCGGTTTCGAGGTAAGCGCCAATGGAGACACGACACGGATCAGCATCATTGCGACGCGGCGCTCAGCCCCAAGCAGCAGCGCCGCCTGCCCGCCGGACGTATGCTCTTGCCCGTGACTGAGAAAACGATTTCCGGCGACGCTTACGAGGCCGCCGCCGAGGCGGCTAAGCCGCTGGTGCAGAAGCTGGGCGGGGTGCCGGACCTCGCGCTGGTGATGGGCTCCGGCTGGGTGCCGGCGGCGGACGCGCTGGGCGAGACCGAGGCCGAGTTCCCGGTGACGGAGCTGCCGGGCTTCACCGCGGCGGCGGCGCTGGGGCACGCGGGGCGGATCCGGGCGGTGCGGCTTGCCGAGTCGGGGAAGCTGGCCGCGGTGTTCCTCGGGCGCACGCACTACTACGAGGGGCACGGCGTGGCCCGGGTGGTGCACGGCGTGCGCACGGTGGCCGCCGCCGGATGCCGCACCATCGTGCTGACGAACGGCTGCGGGGGGATCAACCCGGACTACTCGGTCGGGCAGCCGGTGCTGATCAGCGATCACCTCAACCTGACCGCGCAGTCGCCGATCGTCGGCGCCAACTTCGTCGACCTGACGGACCTTTACTCGCCGCGCCTGCGCGAGCTGTGCAAGCAGGTCGAACCCTCGCTCGCCGAGGGCGTGTACGTGCAGCTGACCGGGCCGCACTACGAGACCCCGGCCGAGATCAGGATGCTGCGCACGCTCGGCGCCGACCTGGTCGGGATGAGCACCGTGCTCGAGGCCATCGCCGCGCGCGAGGCCGGGCTCGAGGTGCTCGGCATCTCGCTGGTGACGAACGCCGCGGCCGGGATGACCGGCGAGCCGCTGAACGCGCAGGAGGTCATCGACGCCGGGAACGCGGCGGCGAGCCGGATGGGCGCGCTGCTGCGCGACGTGCTGGGGAAGATCTGAGATGACCGAGAACACTGAGATCGCCGAGCTGCTGAACGAGGTCGAGGCCTGGATGGACCAGGACCCCGATCCGGAGACCAAGGGCGAGCTGCGGGTGCTGCTGGCCGGGCTGCTCAAGAGTTCGGAGGCGGCCGCCGCGTACGAGGGTCTTGCCGACCGCTTCGACGGCACGTTGGAGTTCGGCACCGCCGGGCTGCGCGGCGAGCTGGGCGCGGGACCGAACCGGATGAACCGGGTCGTCGTCTCCCGGGCCGCGGCCGGGCTCGCGGCCTACCTGATCGATCGCGGCCACGCCGAGGACCTCGTCGTGATCGGCTACGACGCGCGGAAGAACTCGGACGTCTTCGCCCACGACACCGCCGAGATCGTGACCGGGGCCGGGCTGCGCGCCGCCGTGCTGCCGCATCCGCTGCCGACTCCGGTGCTGGCCTTCGCGATCCGGCACCTCGGCGCGTGCGCGGGCGTGATGGTGACGGCGAGCCACAACCCGCCGCGGGACAACGGGTACAAGGTCTACCTGGGCGACGGCTCGCAGATCACCCCGCCCGCCGACGCGGAGATCGCGGCCGAGATCGCCGCCATCGGGCCGGTCAACGAGCTGCCGCGCGGCGAGGAGTGGGAGACGCTGGGCAACGAGGTGCTCGAGGCGTACCTCGACCGGGCCGCGACCGTCGTGTCGCCGGACTCGCCGCGCGACCTCAAGATCGTCTCCACGGCGCTGCACGGGGTCGGCGGCGCGGTGCTGGGCACGGCCTTCGAGCGCGCGGGCTTCGCGCGGCCGATCGCGGTGCCGCAGCAGCAGGAGCCGGACGCCGCGTTCCCGACCGTCGCGTTCCCGAACCCGGAGGAGCCGGGCGCGATCGATCTCGCGCTCGCGCTGGCGGCCGAGGAGAACGCCGACCTGGTCATCGCGAACGACCCGGACGCGGACCGCTGCGCCGTGGCCGTCCCGCTGCCCGAGGGCGGCGGCTGGCGGATGCTGCGCGGCGACGAGGTGGGGGCGCTGCTCGGCGCGGTCATCGCGGGGCGCGGTCAGGACGGCGTGTTCGCCACGTCGATCGTGTCCTCGAGCCTGCTCGGCAAGATCGCCGCGGCGCACGGGCTCCGGTATCGGGAGACGCTGACCGGCTTCAAGTGGATCTCCAAGGTGCCGGGCCTGCTGTTCGGGTACGAGGAGGCGCTGGGCTACTGCGTGGACCCCGAGGGCGTGCGCGACAAGGACGGGATCACCGCCGCACTCGCCATCGCCGAGCACGCGGCGTCGCTCAAGGCGTCGGGGCAGAGCCTGCTGGGCCGCCTCGCGGAGATCTACGCGGAGTACGGCACGCACGTCACCGACCAGCTCTCGCTGCGGGTCACCGACCTGGCCACGATCCCGCGGATGATGAGCGGGCTGCGGCAGGACCCGCCGAAGGAGCTCGGCGGGCTGGCCGTGCAGCAGGTGGACGATCTGTCGCAGGGCACGGACACACTGCCGCCGACGGACGGCCTGCGCTTCGTGCTCGACGGCGCCCGCGTCGTGGTCCGGCCCTCCGGCACCGAGCCGAAGCTCAAGTGCTACCTGGAGGCGGGCTCGGCCGAAGTCCTGGCGGCGATCAAGGAGTCACTCGCCGAGGTTCTCGGCGCATAAGGACGGACCGAAGAGGGGCCTGGCACACACGTACGCGTGTGCCAGGCCCCTCCTTTCGTCCTCAGTGCACGATGAATGCGACGATCACGAAGACGACGCACGCGGCGATCAGCGCGAGGGGCGGCACGTTCCACGTCGTCGTCGGAACCTCAGTGCTGGTCGGGTCGACCTCGGGGTCGATCCCCGCGCTGTGGCACCACGCCTCGCGGCGCGCGTTCATCTCGGTGAGCGCCTGGTCGGCGTACGAAAGCCGGTCGAAATCGCTGGTCGGCGACGTCGACTGCGTCGCGCCGAAGGAGAATGCCCCGGCGCCGCGTCGCCGCCGCTGGTCACTGCCGCCGCGAGACTGCCGGGCGATGTCCCGCATCCGGCTGCGCTCGGCCTTTCGGCGGTCGCGGATCGAGACCGGCACCGCCCAGACCGTGTAGCGCTGCGTGGTGGTGAACGCGATGAAGGAGAGCTGCGCGCTCAGCTTCGTCACGATGCCCCAGGGGATGGTGAGCGTGCGCAGCGGGTTGCGCACCACCAGCGCGTCCGGGCCGGAGAACGCGGCCGGGTAGACGCCGTAGGCGAAGGCCAGCGCGGCGACCAGGAACATCACCGAGACGCCGGGCAGGTCGACGGTGCCCTCCTCGATGAGCAGGTCGATGCCCCCGCCGAGGCAGAACAGCAGCACGATCGCCCCGCCGAACACGGCTCCGGGGCCGCGGTAGACGGTCGGCTTCTCGGCGGGGCCCGACACGGGGCCGGGAGGCGTTGTCATGGTCTGGATTGTGCCCCACCGGGCGGGCGCGGGTCCACGCGAGGTCCGGTGTCGGGTCGGCAACGGCCCGGTCACGCCCGGGAGCTCGTCAACAGGTCGACTCGGAGAACGTTTGCAGGGTGGATTACTGTGGAGACGTGACCAGCACCCTCCGCGCGGCGACGACGCCGCAGACACCCTTCGAACCGGGCGGCAGCGAGGCCGGGCTGCGCCGCTTCCTGCTCGGGCTGCCCGGCGTGGACAAGGTGGGCCTCGAGGCCCGCTCCGCCCGGCTCGGCACCCGGTCGATCAAGACCACGGCCAAGGCCGCGGGCATCGACCTGGCCATCCGGATGATCGACCTGACCACGCTGGAGGGCGCCGACACCCCCGGCAAGGTCCGCTCGCTGTGCGCCAAGGCCCGACGCCCCGACCCGAGCGACCCGACCTGCCCCTCCACCGCCGCGGTATGCGTGTACCCGGACATGGCCGCCGTGGCCAAGGAGGAGCTCAAGGGCACCGGGATCCACGTGGCCGCCGTGGCCACCGCCTTCCCCTCCGGCCGCTCCTCGCTCGAGGTCAAGCTGGCCGACACGCGGCTCGCGGTCGAGGCGGGCGCGGACGAGGTGGACATGGTGATCGACCGCGGCGCGTTCCTGGCCGGGCACTTCCAGCAGGTGCACGACCAGATCGCGGCGGTCAAGGCCGCCTGCGGCGACGCGCACCTGAAGGTGATCCTGGAGACCGGCGAGCTCGCCACGTACGACAACGTGCGCCGGGCCTCCTGGCTGGCGATGCTGGCCGGGGCCGACTTCATCAAGACCTCCACCGGCAAGGTCAGCCCGGCCGCGACGCTGCCCGTCACCCTGCTGATGCTCGAGGCGGTGCGCGACTACACCGCGCAGACCGGCCGCAAGGTCGGGATGAAGCCCGCGGGCGGCATCCGGACCAGCAAGGACGCGCTCAAGTACCTGGTGACGGTGAACGAGACGCTCGGCGAGGACTGGCTGGACCCGGACTGGTTCCGTTTCGGCGCGTCGTCGCTGCTCAACGACCTGCTGATGCAGCGGCAGAAGCTGGCCACCGGGCGCTACTCCGGGCCGAACTACGTGACGGTGGACTGAGGGATATACGACGATGGGCATCTTTGACTACGCGCCCGCACCCGAGTCGCGCGCGATCGTGGACATCCGGCCGAGCTACGGCCTGTTTATCGGCGGCGAGTTCGTCCCGGCCACCGGCGGCACCTTCAAGAGCGTCAACCCGGCCAACGAGGAGGTGCTCGCCGAGATCGGCGAGGCCTCGGCAGCCGACGTGGACCGCGCCGTGGCCGCTGCGCGCAAGGCCTATGACGAGGTCTGGTCGCGCATGCCGGGCAGCGAGCGGGCCAAGTACCTGTTCCGGATCGCCCGGATCATCCAGGAGCGGGCGCGCGAGCTGGCCGTGCTGGAGTCGATCGACAACGGCAAGCCGATCCGGGAGACCCGGGACGTGGACGTGCCGCTGGTCGCCGCGCACTTCTTCCACTACGCGGGCTGGGCGGACAAGCTCGAGTTCGCGGGCTACGGGGCGGACCCCCGGGCGCTCGGCGTCGCGGCGCAGGTCATCCCGTGGAACTTCCCGCTGCTGATGCTGGCCTGGAAGATCGCCCCGGCGCTGGCCTGCGGGAACACCGTGGTGCTCAAGCCCGCCGAGACGACGCCGCTGACCGCGCTGCTGTTCGCGGAGATCTGCCAGCAGGCCGAGCTGCCGGCCGGCGTGGTCAACATCATCACCGGCGCCGGCGAGACGGGCGCGGCACTGGTCGCGCACCCGGGCGTGGACAAGGTCGCGTTCACGGGGTCCACCAGTGTGGGCCGGGCGATCGCGCGCACCGTGGCCGGCAGCAGCAAGAAGCTGACGCTGGAGCTCGGCGGCAAGGCGGCGAACATCGTGTTCGACGACGCGCCGATCGACCAGGCCGTCGAGGGCGTCATCGACTCGATCTTCTTCAACCAGGGCCAGGTGTGCTGCGCCGGTTCGCGCCTGCTGGTGCAGGAATCGATCCAGGACGAGCTGCTCGACGCGCTGCGCCGCCGGATGGGCACGCTGCGCCTGGGCGACCCCCTGGACAAGAACACCGACGTCGGCGCGATCAACTCGGCCGAGCAGCTGGCCCGGATCACCGAGCTGACCGCGGCGGGCGAGGCCGAGGGAGCGGAGCGCTGGTCGCCGCCGTGCGAACTGCCCGCGCAGGGCTTCTGGTTCGCCCCGACCATCTTCACCAACGTCTCGGCCACGCACCGGATCGCGCGCGAGGAGATCTTCGGCCCGGTGCTGTCCGTGCTGACCTTCCGCACACCGGACGAGGCGATCGCCAAGGCCAACAACACGCCGTACGGCCTGTCCGCGGGCGTGTGGACGGAAAAGGGCTCGCGGATTCTCAGCATGGCCAAGCGGCTGCGCGCGGGCGTGGTGTGGGCCAACACCTTCAACAAGTTCGACCCGACCTCGCCCTTCGGCGGGTACAAGGAGTCCGGTTACGGCCGCGAGGGCGGCCTGCACGGTCTGGAGGGCTACCTCGATGTCTGAGAAGACCGAGAAGACCGCGGCCAAGAAGGCCGCCGACGTGACCCCCGTCCGTCTTGACGTGCGCAAGACCTACAAGCTGTACATCGGCGGAGCGTTCCCGCGCTCGGAGAGCGGACGGAGCTACCAGGTGTCGGGTGCGGACGGAACGTTCCTGGCCAACGCCGCGCTCGCCTCCCGCAAGGACGCGCGCGACGCCGTCACGAAGGCGCGCGGCGCGTTCTCCGGCTGGTCGGGGGCCACCGCGTACCTGCGGGGGCAGATCCTCTACCGGATCGCCGAGATGCTCGAGGGACGCCGCGCGCAGTTCGTCGCCGAGCTGCGCGCGGTCGAGGGGCTCTCGGCGAAGCAGGCCGAGGCCCAAGTGGACGCGACGATCGACCGCTGGGTCTGGTACGCGGGCTGGACCGACAAGATCGGCCAGATCCGGTCGAGCGCGAACCCGGTGTCCGGGCCGTACTGGAACGTCTCCTCACCCGAGCCGACCGGCGTGGTCGCGGTCTTCGCGCCGGAGCGGCCCGCGCTGCTCGGCCTGGTCTCGGTGCTGGCGCCCGCGATCGCCGTCGGCAACACGGCGGTGCTGGTCGCCCCCGACTCCGCCGCGTTGCCCGCGATCTCGCTGGCCGAGGTGCTGGCCACCTCCGACCTGCCCGGCGGCGTCGTCAACATCCTGACCGGCAAGTCGGCCGAGCTCGGCAAGCCGCTGGCCGACCACCTGGACGTGGACGCGCTGGACCTGGCCGGGATCGCGGACGCCGAGTTCGCCACCTCGCTCGAGCAGGCGGCGGCGGAGAACCTCAAGCGCGTGCTGCGTCCGAGCTCGGCCCCGGCGGACTGGAACGCGGCCCCCGGCACCACGCGGCTGACGGCGTTCCTCGAGACGAAGACGGTCTGGCACCCGGTCGGCGCGTAACCGAACAGGTGCACGTTCGTTTGCGGCCCCGCTCCCAATATGGGAGCGGGGCCGCAAACGTTGGGGCCGGTATCGGCACCTCGCGGCCGGTTATCGGCTATCGATGTTCATCAAGCCAGCGGGCACCGGCGAAAACGACGACTCCCGCACCGCAGAGCCCGGCCCAGACGAGGTGCGTCGAATCGGTGGCGGCCACACATGCCAGCAATAACATCATGGCGAGGGAGAGTGCTCCGCCCAGCGCTTGAATAACCCTGAGGGCATTGAGTTCCTTCATGATCCGAGATCGATCTTTAGACTGGCTGCGAAACGCTTGAGCGAGCCGAGTGCGGGCGCGCGTTTCGGCGTGACCGGAATGAACATGATCCGTTGACGCGTGGTCAGGTATTTCGGCGCCGCCAGGGTGACCCGACGTCCACCGTCGCCGTCCTTCCAGCTGACATTGATCAGCATCCACTGGAGCAGGCCGCCCGGACCGCGAACCACGTACTGGATCGTCGAGCCGGCGACCGCGCCCTCCTTGATACTGCTGGTCAAGAACCGCTTGCCGGCCTCGATGGCCCGCTGGCCCGCGGCCCGGATCTCTTCCGGCGTCTTAGACGTCGTGATCGTGAATCCCTCTGCCGCGACCTTCTCGCGAACTGCCATGAGTCTGCTGCCTCCCCCGGCTCGGAATATGATCAATCCTTTTGATTGTCCAAGCCTTATGCGTGTGCGCCGACGCTAACAGAATGTCTGGCCGCGCCGAGGGCTTTTGGCGAAAGAGGTCGTGCGTCGGCAGACGGAGGAACGACGAATCCCGGTGCGCAGTGGAAGCACGCACCGGGATTCGCTCAGGGGAAGCGCAGTGGTTCGGGATTCAGTTCGACGGAGCGGCGGCGCCGGCCTCGACAGCAGCCGGCGCTGCCGGGGCCGGAACCGCGGCGTCGACGGGGGCCTGCGCGGCAGCGGCAGCCGGGGCCGGGGCGTTGTTCATGACGCCGGTGAGCAGCGGCAGGTCCTTGACCGGCAGGCCGTCGGAGAACGCGTCGGCGACCGGCTGGGTGCTGACCGGGATGCCGCCGATCGAGGTGCCGACGACGTTGGACAGCGGGTCCAGGTGGGAGCCGGCGAGCGGGTAGAGCTTGAGGCCCCCGACCGAACCGAGGATGCCGACGGTCGACGGCTGGGCGACCCCGGCGTCGGCTTGGGCCACGGCCGGGGCCGCCGCCGCGGCGAGGGTGAGCGGGACGAGCGCGAGGCGGGCTAGGCGGGCCATCGTTGGAAGTCCTCCTGAGACGTCGAAGCACCTTTCCGGCCAACCTAGCGGTGGAAAGGTGCTTCGATCGAAAACCACGCCGCCGAACGGGTTAGTCCGCCGATGTGGGGTGACGCTTAAGGCTTATCAAATGGCTGCTTAGCGGAGTGATGAGCAGACTAATAAAGGGGCTGCGAGGGCCGGCTACTGCCAGTTGCCGACGCCGAAGGGGCCCTGGCGGCCGTCGTTGCGGTCGGGCTCGGCGGCCTGGGGGTCGCCCTGATTCATCGGGTGGGTCTGCGGCGGGGGAGGAACCTGTGCGCCGCCGGGACCGGCCGGCTGCCAGGGCTGCGGGTCCGGCGCGTAGTCCCGGATGGTCGACGGGACCGGCGGCATCATCTGCGTCTGGTCGGCGCCGCCCTGCTGCTGCGGCTGGCCGCCCATGCCGGGCTGAGCCTGCGGCGCGCCGTACTGCTGCTGCTCGTACGGCCGCTGCTGCGGCTGCTCGTATTGCTGGCCGGCGGGCTGCTGCTGCTCGTACGGCTGGCCGACGGGCTGCTGGGGAGCAGCGTAACCGGCCTGCCCCTGCTGCTGGCCGCCGACGCCCGGCTGACCCGGCTGGCCCTGTCCCGCGGCTCCGGCCTGTCCCGGCTGCTGCACCGTGAAGGAACCGGACGCCGACTGCTGCGCGTGCAGGGTCTGCGGACCCGGCTGGGCCTGGGCCTGCTGCGGCGGCAGGTAGGCCGTCTGCTCGTTGGGGTTGCCCGGCGTCCAGCCGAAGCCGGCGGGCTGCTGGCCCTGCGGAGCGCCCGGAGCTCCCGGAGCTCCCGGCTGCTGGCCGCCGAGGCCGCCAGTGGCTTGCTGCTGGCCCGGCATGCCGGGCTGCCCCTGCGGCGCGCCCCAGCCGGCCTGGCCGCCGCCGACACCGCCGAGTCCACCGACCGGCGGGACCGGCTCGGCGGGACGGGCCGGGGCGTGCGTCTGCCAGGTCAGCCAGACGTACCAGGCCGCGACGCCGAGCGCGGCCGCGCCGCCGGCGCCGGCCAGGAAGTAGGCGAACTTGTCGGTGCCGCTGTCGTCCGCGCCGAAGCCGGCGAAGAAGGAGACCAGGCCGAAAACGGCCGCGACCGCCGCGGCGGCCAGCGAGACCAGGGTGATCAGCCTGGCCTTCTCGAGGGCCGGGCCCACGTGGTTGGCCAGGTAGACCGCGATCGCGAGGGCGAGCGCCACCGGGAAGCTGAGCAGACTGCCGGTCTGCCCCGCGGCGGTGTCGGAGAAGCTTCCTCCGCTGGTGAACAGCAGTTCGATCACGGAGGCAAGGACGCTGAGTGCCGCGAAAGCCGCGGCGGCTAGCGCCGCGGGCTCGCGCAGCTTCTTGATCGCATCTGTCATGAGGCGTGCTTTCCCTGGAGAATCGGACGATTGCCTATTCATCGGTTCGGCTGCTGAGCCTACCGATCCGGCTCGAACCCCCGCCAGCGTGCGCGGGACGGAGGATTCGGATCGACCTGGGAACTCACGCACCGTCAGAGATCCCTGACGGAAAGCCGGGGGCGCGGAAGTCTCAGGCCGCGGCGGCCACCGGCTCAAGCCACTCCGAATTCGCGGTCACGTACATCGCGAGCGGCCGCAGCGAGGGGTCTTCGCGCAGCTTGCGCAGCGCCCGCCACAGCGCGGACTTGACCGTGCCGACCGACACGCCCATCCGCTCAGCGATCTCGGTGTCGGTGTACGAGCCGTAGTAGCGCAGCGAGAGCGCCTCGCGGTCGCGGGCCGAAAGGCGGCCGAGCGCGCGGGCCACCGCGACACGCATCTCCACCTGCGTCATCGACTCGCCGTCGTATGGACGCTCGGGCAGTTCGTCGGTCGGGTACTCCTCCACCCGGCGCTTGCGCCACTGCGAGATCTGGTGGTTGGTCATGGTCCGGCGCAGGTAGGAACCGACGACGGCCTTGTCCTCGATGCGGTGCCAGGCCTGGTAGGTCTTGAGCAGGCCCTCCTGCAGCAGATCCTCGGCCTCGGTGCGGTCGCCGGCCACCTGATGCGCGGTTCTGAGCAGAGCGGAACGCCGCTCCGCCACATACGCGGCGAAGTCGCCGGGAATCGTGGCCGAACCGTTATCAACCGGCGCGGAACCGCGCGCGGCCTTGACCGCGTCTGCATGGTCGGCGGGGACAGGAGGTGCCTGAGTCGGGAAGCTCATGGCTACCACCCTGGTCCCCGCTCTTCATCGGCCAGTCCGATTCACGTCACAGCTTTGCCACAGGGGCCTTGGGGTGGCGTACGTTCCCCACCTGGGGTGAAAAGTCCGGTACAAGTCGTGATCGGGAGCCTTTCCGCGGACACGCCGCGAGACCATACGGTCACGGCGCGTCGTCACGATCTGTCCAAGATTGCGAATTTCGGCGTCGGCTACCACCTACAGGCTTTTCATCGGTAAAAATGGGTAGGTGCCTAGCCTCCTGCTCGTCGAAGACGACCCCTCCATCCGGATGGCGATCGAACTCGCGCTCACCCGCCAGGGCCACCGCGTGACCGCCGCCGCCACCGGCGAGGAGGGCCTCGAGCTGTGGCAGGCGCAGCGGCCCGAGCTGGTCGTGCTCGACGTGATGCTGCCCGGCCTCGACGGTTTCGAGGTCTGCCGGCGCATCCGGCGCACCGACCAGGTGCCGATCATCCTGCTGACCGCCCGCAGCGACGACATAGACGTGGTGGTCGGCCTCGAGTCCGGCGCCGACGACTACGTGGTCAAGCCCGTCCAGCCGCGGGTGCTCGACGCGCGCATCCGGGCCGTGCTGCGGCGGCACGGCGGGTCGGTGCCCGACCAGGCGGACGTCGCGGTGTTCGGCGACCTGTCCGTCGACCGCTCGGCGATGATCGTCTCGCGCGGCGGGATGCCGATCTCGCTCACCCCCACCGAGCTCAAGCTGCTGGTGGAGCTCTCCCGCCGGCCCGGCCAGGCGCTGTCCAGGCAGCAGCTGCTGCGGCTGGTCTGGGACCACGACTACCTGGGCGACTCACGCCTGGTGGACGCGTGCGTGCAGCGGCTGCGCGCGAAGGTCGAACTGGTTCCCGGCGACCCGCAGCTGATCCGCACGGTGCGGGGCATCGGCTACCGCTTGGATCCGCCGAGATGACGCGAAGGCCTCGGCCGGATGCGCCGAATGTGAACAGGGTCGGGGTCGACGACGTGCACGCTGCCGGGCGGGCCGCAGGGCCGGGGTCGACCGCGTGAACGCTTACGAAAGGGCCGAACGGCGGGCCGAGCGGCGCGGCGTCGGCTGGTGGCGACGCGGGCTGCACCGGCGTGGAGTGCGGCTCGGCGGGATCAGGCCGCGGCTGTTCGCGGGCTTCGCCGCGGTCGCCGTGATCACCGCCGTCATCATCACCAGCGCCTCGTACTACCTGACCCGCGCGGTCATGGAGGACAAGGCGCAGCAGACCGCGGTGAGCAACCTGACCGACGACTTCGCGGCGTACGGCGACCAGCTGCAGACCGCCGCGGCGAACAGCGGCCAGAAGCTGGAGGAGGCGACGATCGCCAACTCGCTGCACCAGGTCGCCAACACCATCGCCAAGAACGGCGACGCGGTCATCATCATCAGCCCGACGGTCGGCACGATCTCCAGCGACTCGAACCTGGACGAGGTGCCCTCGGGCTTCCGGGCGGCCGCCGGCGGCGCGATGGTGCAGGAGCGGCTGTCGATCGACGGCACCCCGTACATCCTGACCGGCGCCGCGCTGCAGAACTCCGGCGTGCAGCTCTACACGTTCACCGACCTCGGCCAGGAGCAGCACGTCCTGGACAACCTCGTGCTGATCGGCGCCTTCTCCACCCTGATGGCCCTGATAGGCGCCACCGTGGTGGCGTTCTTCGCGAGCCGCAACATCCTGCTGCCGATCCGCCGCCTCGGCGTGGCCGCGCGCCGGCTCGGCCGCGGCGAGCTGGACGTGCGGCTCGAGGTCAACGGCTCGGACGAGCTGGCCGACGTGTCGCGCACCTTCAACGAGACCGCCCGCGCGCTGGCGCTGTCCATGGAGGAGCTGCGCGCGATGGACGCGGCCTCCCGGCGCTTCGTCGCGGACGTCTCGCACGAACTGCGTACCCCGCTGACCGCGATGACGGCGGTGACCGAGGTGCTCGAGGACGTCCAGGACGCCGACCCGACCACGATGTCCGCCGCGCACCTGATCGCCAACGAGACGAAGCGGCTCGCACGGCTGGTCGAGGACCTGATGGAGATCTCCCGGATGGACGCGGGAACGGCCAGGATGCGCGTCGAGGACGTGAACCTGCCAGAGCTGATCGAGGCCACGATCGAGGCCCGCGGCTGGAGCGACAAGGTGCGGGTGCACGCGCCGGGGGTGCTGCCGATCCGGGTGGACGCGCGGCGGATCGACGTCGTGCTGGCGAACCTGTGCGGCAACGCGCTCAAGCACGGCGGCGAGCCGGTCGAGCTGACCGTGCACGAGTACCCCGACGAGCTGCTGATCGAGGTGGCCGACAACGGTCCCGGCGTCCCCGAGGAAGCGCTGCCGCACATCTTCGAGCGCTTCTACAAGGCGGACAAGGCGCGCGGCCGCTCCGAGGGCAGCGGCCTCGGCCTCGCCATCGCCTGGGAGAACGCGCGACTGCACAACGGAGAACTCTCGGCGCGGAACCGTCCGGAAGGCGGAGCCGTCTTCACTTTCAGACTTCCTCGGCAAGATGCTCCGCCGGAGGAGTACCCCGACCAGGACGGCCTGGGCGCGGAGCGACTGCTGTCCGCGTCGGGGCACGACACGCGCCAGTGGGAGGCGAGAGCCCGGTGACCGACGTGGTGTCGTCCTCGCACGCGCACGGTTCGCGCCGCCGACGCGGTGTGGGCCTGGCGGCCGCGGTGGCCGGGGTCCTCGGGGCCATGGGCGTCGCGGGCTGCGGGATCCAACCGAGCGCGATGAAGGTGGTCGGCGCGGCCCCCACGCTCCAAGCCGCGAACGACGTGACCGGCACCCAGGACGCGAGCGGCGGCAACCAGTACGTGCTGTACTTCTTCCGCGGCGGCAAGCTGACCGAGGCGATGCGCTCCACCAACGACACCGTCACCCAGGAGCTGATCCTGGAGCAGCTGATCAAGGGTCCGAGCTCCACCGAGAGCGCGGCGGGCTACACCTCGGCGATCGCCGACGACCTCGAGGTCGTCTCCACCACGGCCAACGACCAGCAGTGGAACTACCAGTACTCGCAGGCGCTGGACATGGCGGAGAAGGCCGAGATCGTCTGCACTATCCAGCAGGACCTCCAGGCCACCTCCGTGGGCACGTTCGCACCCGAGAGCCAGATCTGGAACAACTGCTCCGACTTCAGCGAGGACTACGGCGCCCCGGCGTACCTGGGAGGCTTCTCCTCGGCGACGGCGACCCCGAGCGACACGGGCTCGGGAGACTGAGTTCCAGGTCGCGCCGGGTCGGTTTGTGGAGTGGCCGATTCGCGTAGTCTGGACCGATGACCGACGAGACTGTCCCCCTCGCCCTGACCGAAGAAGTGCTCAGGCGGGTTCCCAAGGTGGCGCTGCACGACCACCTCGACGGCGGGCTGCGGCCGGCCACCGTGATCGAGCTGGCCGAGCACGCCGGCTACACCGCGCTGCCGACCACCGACGCCGCCGAGCTAGGCACCTGGTTCCGCGACGCCGCCGACTCCGGCTCGCTGGTGCGCTACCTGGAGACCTTCGACCACACCGTGGCCGTGCTGCAGACCGCGCACGCGCTGCGCCGGGTCGCGGCCGAGGCCGTCGAGGACCTAGCGGCCGACGGCGTGGTCTACGCGGAGCTGCGGTACGCGCCGGAGCAGCACCTGCGCGGCGGCCTGACCCTGGACGAGGTCGTCGAGGCGGTGAACGAGGGCTGCCGCGAGGGCGAGGACCGCGCGATCGCGGCCGGCAACCCGATCCAGTCCGGCACCCTGGTGACCGCGATGCGGCAGAACACCGAGCCGGGCCACAGCCTGAAGATCGCCGAACTCGCGGTGCGCCACCGCGACTCGGGCGTCGCAGGCTTCGACATCGCCGGCCCGGAACTCGGCTTCGGCCCCGAACTGCACGCCGACGCCTTCGCCTACCTGCGCGAGCAGTTCCTCCGCTTCACCATCCACGCCGGCGAGGCGGACGGCCCGACCTCGGTGGCCAAGGCCGTGCAGCTCGGCACCCAGCGCCTCGGCCACGGCGTGCGCGTGATCGAGGACATCGAGTTCACCGAAGAAGGCGAAGCCAAGCTCGGCCGCCTAGCCGCCTTCGTCCGCGACACCCGGATCGCGCTCGAGGTGTGCCCCTCCTCGAACCTGCAGACCGGCATCGCCGGCAAGATCGCCGACCACCCGATCCAGAAGCTCTACGAGCTCGGCTTCACGATCACCGTCAGCTGCGACAACCGCCTGATGAGCGGCACGTCCACCTCCCGCGAGCTGGGCCTGCTGGTCGACGCCTTCGGCTGGGACCTGGCCGACCTGGAACTGGTGGCACTCAACGGAATCGAGGCCGGCTTCCTCTCCCAGGACCGCCGCGACGAGCTCTCCGACCTGATCATCGACCGCTTCCAGGACCTGCGGGACTGACGGACGGACTAGCGGTGATTCTGTAACGTGGCGGCCCGGCTGGCTCCTTCGGCCGGGCCACCACGCTCTGGTAGCTGCCGTTTGGCTGCCGGATTGTGGTCGGCGCTTTTGGTGGTACCCCGCTGCACTTCAGGATTCGTGGAAGCTGCGAGTCCGTTCTTGGGGGCCCTCGTGTCGGGGTGTCTGGTCTTCGTGGTCGGGCGTCCAGCCCGTTACCCGCCCACCCGCCCCACGCCTGGCTCACAGCACGGTGAAGCCGCGCTGGCGTGGCGGTGCGAGTTGTTTGCTACTCGCCGGGCATACCATTGATGTTATGACTTGGGGTACCATCGAGCTTGAGCCAGAGGTTCAGAAGTGGCTCATAGATCTTGACGACCAGCGGTATGGTCAGGCGCTCATGCACGTTGACCTGCTGGAAGAGCAAGGAGTCGTACTCGGGTTCCCCTACGTCCGCCAGCTCGACGGCAAGCTCTATGAGCTACGCTTCTACTGCGGCGGTGCTCAGCAACGCATCAGCTATTGGATCGCGCCTGGACGCCGGATCATCATGCTGACGGTGTTCCACAAGACGAAGAGTCGCGAGACGGCCGAAGTGGCTCGCGCCAAGAAGGCCATGATCGTATGCCAGGACGAGAAACACACCGCTGAGGAGGAACTGTGACAACGACACTCGCCGAACTGAGGCGCTCACGCGAAACGACGCCAGAGGTCGCAGAGGCGTACACAGCGGCTCGGCTCCGGTACGAACTGGGCAAGGTTGTGCGTGAGCGGCGCGAAGAGCTGCACTGGACCCAGACGGAACTCGCACGCCGAGCTGGGATGCGGCAGCCAGCGGTGGCTCGCTTCGAGGCGGGGGGCACCGTGCCCACGATTCCACTGCTTGAGCGCCTCGCCGAGGCATTGGGGCTGAAGCTGACTGTGCAGATGACGCCTTCGGCAAGTCCGACCCCCGTGCGCGATCCCGAAGAACCTCGTGCGCACCGCAGTAAGCGGCGCAAGGGAGAGATGGTCTCCGCATAGGGCTGGGCTCCGAGCCAGAGAATCGCGCCAAAGGCTCCCCAGCCCATCAGTGTGTGGGGGTGGCCTGATCAGGCCGCCCCCAGGCTCCCGCGCCGCGTTCGCCAAACTGCTCGACGTAGACGAGAACGAACTCTGGCCCTCCACCGACGAGCCCCACGCACGCCGCTTCGGCTCCGAGATCCGAGCCGTCTACCCCCACCGCTGGACCGTCCCCCGCAACGTATGGCACAAACTCTTCACCAGCGCCGAACACGAGATCGACATCCTCATCTACAGCGGCCTATTCCTCTTCGAAGACACCAGCAAGACCCAACTCCTCGCCATCCAGGCAAACGCCGACGCACGCATCCGCACCCTGCTCAGCGACCCCGAATCCCCAGAAGTCGCCCAACGCGGCCAAAACGAAGGCATCGGCCACTCCGCAGCCACCCGCATCCGCAACGTCCAAACCCTCATCAAACCACTCATCACCTACGACGGAGTAGAACTCCACCACCACCGGACGATCCTCTACAGCTCGATCTACCGCGCCGACAACCAGCTACTCACCAATCCCCGCATCTACAGCATGCCCGCCTCCGCCGCCCCCGTCCTCCACCTCCGCCGCGCCGCAGACGCCGCCCTATTCGCCACTTACCTCGACAGCTTCGAACAGGCCTGGCTGAATTGATCTATTTCGTTGACTACACTGCGCTCAACCTCACCGAGGTTTCCCAGAACACCCCTTTGCCGCGATGCCCACACCGGCACTCGGACTTAGACTGCAGCGGGCAAGAGCTCAAGTTTATTGCGATCCTACCAAGCTAGAACATCCTCAGCCATTTTTGTTTCAAGGAATGCCTTAGAGTCAAAACTCAAGCGGAGCATCTTCTCAACCGTAAATGCTCCATAGATATTCCTACCCTGCCGGCCAGCAGCATCGTAGTCCAGCATCGAGGTCAGATCATGCCCACAAGCAATCTCTTCATTCGAGAATGTACTGAGCGCCCGGCCGATGGCGATCAAGTCTGTAACGCTAGCTGAGCAGCTAGACCTTGATCCCATATGCGAAGCATAAAGTTCGAAATCGAACCTGCCTACAGAATTTAAGAATGACCCAGCGTCTACACCTTTGAACCCGAGAATTCCACCACTTCGAAGGCTCCACAGGCGAAGACGGCCAACCAGGGCAGCATCACGCAGAAGCCGCCTCCTCGATCGATCAGCCTCTGCCGGAAATGCATCCTTCTCGTACAACTCGTCATAGAAATGCGTGAACGCCGAGGATGAAACGATCATTACTTCTGTATCGTGATGATCGGGGTGGATCACATTCTGTGACTTTGCCGCCCCAAGTACCCGATCAAAATCTGCGTCACATATGGCGAGCACTCCAGCCGCCCCTCGATCGGAAGCCAACCGCAACGCATTAATTACATTGAATTTCCCCTTGCAATGAATTACGCGAACGTGCGGCGAAGGTAAGAATATCTTCTTGAACAACCTCGTGTCCGTCACACCTTCCACGAGTACTACTACACCACGCTGGGACTTGGGCGCAGGGTGGGCGGGTGGGGAACGGGCTGGTCGCCCGCCCACGGACACCGGACACGGTCACACGAGGCACCGACCACCCACTGCTCCGCAGGGGCAGCAACCGGACTGGCGTGCACCACGCGGGAAGTCGGCCAGAAGCTCGAGGAAGCCCAATATAGAGCGGAGCGGGACTGGATTCCGTGAGAAGCACCGACCGCAGTCGATTGGCCTGTTGCGTAACCCCAACCTGCTCGCGCTAAACCAGCCACCCCTACTCCAACCCAACCGAGTCCAACAACCTCATCAAATTCCGCTTGCGCCGCTGCTCCTTGCGAAACGCCGCCAAGTACGCCCCGAACGCCGCCTCCGTCCCCAGGTGCGTGTGGCACGCCCGGATGCCCTGCAGCAACTCGACCTCGCGCCGATAAGCGTCCTCGCCGGTCTGGGTACGCAGCGGGGCTAGGGCCCGGTCGTAGACCTCCATCGCCTCGCTCGGCTTGTCCGCGCGGATCAGCGCGGCCAGCTTCAGACGCTGGGGCTCGCTGCCGGCCTTGCCTGCCAGCTCCCAGGCGGTCTCGAAGTCGCGCTCCAGCACCAGGATGTCGATCAGGACCGGGCCCATGCCGTATTGCGCCTTCGGGCCCTGCTTCGTCAGATCCTCGTGCAGCAGCGCCATTGCGCGGTCGCGCTCGTCTGGCCAGGCTCCACAGCGTTCGGCGGTCTCGCGGAGCAGTTCGTAGTGCGAGACGGTCATCTCGGCGCGGAAACGCCTGCGGCGCAGGCTGAGCAGGTCGTCCATTCGGCCCATCTGGCCGTAGCGCAGCGCCACGAACTCGACTAGGTCGGTGCCGATGAAGCCGGTGGCGTCACGTAGGCCGTCCTCGGCCCAGCGCAGCGCCTCGTCCGCTCGGTCCGCGGCCTCTAGCTCCTGGGCGATTCGCAGGTGCTGGTAGCCGCGCGAGTCAAGGTCCTTCGCCAGGAACGCCACGAGCGCGTCTAGGTCGCCGGTGCCCCGGACCAGCTGCTCCATCAGCTGCTTCTCGCGCCAGCCCTTGGGGTTGCGCTCGTAGGCCGCGCGGTATGCGTCGCAAACGAGTTCAGTGCCGACCTCTCCTAGCAGCTCCGCGTAGTCGCGCAGGTCGTAGGCGAACTCGAACTCATGAGTCACCGCGAGGTTGTGCTCGGCGATGTGCCTGGCCAGCTCGGCCGCATCGGGCGGGGTTGCTCGGCAGGCTCGGAGGTGGATCGGGAGGAGTTGGGCCAGTGCGTGCGCGATGGTGCCGTCGGAGTCGGAGTTCTCCGCGTCCTCCATAGCCGCTCGCGTGTCGCTCATCGCCTCGCGGACTATGTCGAGCGCATCCTCGGCGTTGCCCTCGTCGATCAGGGCGCCGATCGCCTCGGCGACCTCGCGCACGTTCCTGGCGTAGTCGAACGCGTCCTCGTACTCCAGCGGCTCACGCGTCCCGCCTCGGCCGAGCAGCTGCCGCGCCAGCTTGCGCACCTGCTCCACGTCCTGGCCGGCCTGCGCGGCCCGCAGTTCGAAGCGGCGCCGCAGGCCCCTGTCCCCACGGATCAGGGCACGCAGTTCAGCACGCAGCTCATCGGGGCCTAGCGCGTCGATCCAGGCCTCCAGATCGGCGCGGCCGACCGGTTGCCTCACCCCGGCCGCGGGTTCGGGCCGGACGGTCGCCAGGGCGGCCAGGCCCACGGCGACGCAGTGCTTGCAGAAGTTGCCCTCCTGGCTCCACGGGCACGAGCACTGGCCCTCGAGCGTCCCGCGCTCGCGCCAGATGGTCACGTCGTACTCGTAGCCGCCGGTGACGATGGCGTTGATCTCCGTGCCCTCGAACTCGAGCTCCTCCACCGCCTCGACGTACTCGAGTCCCCGCTCGAAACTCTTCGGCCCGGCGGCCTGAAGGAGTTCGTCCTCGGTGAAAGCCAACGTCATGCTTGTAGATACTACTTGTCAGGAAACGCGATCAAGCACAAGTTGGCGAGGTACATACCCGCTCGTGGCATCAGCGGCACCGATGTCCCAGGCCCCGCCGAGCGCCTCGACCGCCCCGGCGAAGCGCTCGGGGGTGTCGGTGTGCAGGGTCAGCAGCGGCTGCCCGGCCACGACCGCGTCGCCCGGCTTCGCGTGCATCTCGATGCCCGCGCCCGCCTGCACCGGGTCCTCCTTGCGCGCCCGGCCCGCGCCGAGCCTCCACGCCGCGACGCCGACCTTCAGCGCGTCCAGGCGGGTCAGGGTTCCGCTGCTCGGGGCCGTGAGTACCTGTTGCTCCCTGGACAGCGGCAGCGTCGCGTTCGGGTCGCCGCCCTGGGCCGCGATCATCCGGCGCCAGGCGTCCATCGCCTTGCCGTTGGCCAGATTCTCGGCCGGCTCGACGTCGGTGATCCCGGCGTTGGCCAGCATCTCGCGGGCCAGGGCGAGGGTGAGTTCGATGACGTCCGCGGGCCCCCCTCCGGCCAGCACCTCGACAGATTCACGCACCTCGAGCGCGTTGCCGGCGGTGAGACCCAGCGGCGTGTCCATGTTCGTCAGCAGCGCCACGGTCTTCACGCCGTGGTCGCCGCCGAGCGCGACCATCGTCTCGGCGAGGTCCCGGGCCTTCGCAATATCCTTCATGAACGCGCCGGATCCGACCTTCACGTCGAGCACCAGCGCGCCGGTGCCCTCGGCGATCTTCTTGGACATGATCGACGAGGCGATCAGCGGGATCGACTCGACGGTGCCGGTCACGTCCCGCAGCGCGTAGAGCTTCTTGTCCGCCGGGGCGAGATTGTCGCCCGCCGCGCAGACCACGGCCCCGGCCTCGCGCAGCACGTCGAGCATCTCCTGCTCGGACAGTTGCGCCCGCCAGCCGGGGATCGACTCGAGCTTGTCGAGCGTGCCGCCGGTGTGCCCGAGGCCGCGGCCGGACAGTTGCGGCACGGCCGCTCCGCAGGAGGCGACCAGCGGGGCCAGCGGCAGGGTGATCTTGTCGCCGACCCCTCCGGTCGAGTGCTTGTCCGTGGTCGGCCGGTCCAGCGTGGCGAAGTTCATCCGGATGCCGGTGCGGATCATCGCCTCGGTCCACCGGGAGATCTCCCGCCGGGTCATCCCGTTCAGCAGGATCGCCATGGCCAGCGCCGACATCTGCTCGTCCGCGACCACGCCCGCGGTGTACGCGGGGATGAGCCAGTCGATCTGCTCGTCCGTCAGTTCCCGGGACTCGCGCTTGGCGATGACGATGTCGATGACGTCCACGACGCTCTTTCCGGTTCGAAGAGTTATTGCAAATGTTGCGGGCCGAAGGCCTGCGGCAGCACGGCCGTCATCGACTGGATGCCGAGCGGGGTGTCCACCAGCAGTTCCTCGCCGCCGAACTCGTAGAGCAGCTGCCGGCAGCGTCCGCACGGCATCAGGCAGTTGCCCTCGCCGTCCACGCAGGCGAAGGCGACGAGGCGGCCGCCGCCGGTCATCCGCAGCTGCGATACGAGCGAGCACTCGGCGCACAGGCCGAGCCCGTACGACGCGTTCTCCACGTTGCAGCCCGACACGACCCGGCCGTCGTCCACCAGCGCGGCCGCGCCGACCGGGAACTTCGAGTACGGCGCGTACGCGTGCGCCATGGCGTCGCGGGCCACGTCGCGCAGCGCGGGCCAGTCGATTTCGGGTTCTGACATGGAACTCAGCCCTTCACGAACGGCTTGTTCTCGGCGGCCGGCGGACGGACCACGCCGCCGATCGTGGCCACCAGGAAGATCGTCACCACATACGGGATCATCTGCAGGAACTCGCTCGGGATCGGCGTGCCCTGGCTGGAGAGGATCAGCTGCAGCTCGGTGGCGAAGCCGAACAGCAGCGCCGCGCCCATCGAGCCGACCGGGGTCCAGCGGCCGACGATCAGGGCGGCGATCGCGATGTACCCCTTGCCGTCCGACATGTCCTTGCCGAACGGACCGGTCAGGCCGATCGTCAGCCAGACGCCGCCGAGCCCGGACAGCAGGCCGGCCAGCAGCAGGTTCCAGTAGCGCAGTCCCAGCACCTTGACACCGACGGTGTCGGCGGCCACCGGGTGCTCGCCGATGGCGCGGGTGCGCAGGCCCCAGCGGGTGCGGTACATCGCGAACCAGACGATCGGAACCAGCAGGTAGGAGGCGTAGAACACGATGTTCTGGTCGAACAGCGGGCCGATCACCGGGATCGAGGACAGCCCGGGGATGGAGATGTTCGAGAAGGTCGGCGGGGTGTTGTACTCGGTGCCGTTGTTGGCCATCAGACGGTCGTAGAAGAAGCCGGTCAGGCCCGAGCAGAGCAGGTTGATCACGACGCCGAGCACGACCTGCTCGATCAGGTACCGGTTGGCCAGCACCGCGAGCAGCGAGCTGATCAGCGCGCCGGCCGCGCAGCCGGCGATCAGGCCGGCCCAGACCGAGCCGGTGACCGAGGCGGTGAGCGCGCCGGCGAAGGCGCCCGCGAGGAACTGGCCCTCGATCGCGATGTTGACCACGCCGGAGCGCTCGGAGAGCAGGCCGCTGAGCGCGCCGAGGACGAAGGGCACCGAACTGGTCGCCGTCAGCGCGAGGATGCTCGGCACCGGCAGGCCGGAGGAGTTGCCCGCCGCGCCCCAGATCAGGAAGGAGAGCACGAAGGCGGCGACGAAGACGATGTCGAGGGTGGTGCGCACCCGCTTGGAGATCGGCGCGAAGGCGCGGACCAGGCCGCAGGCGATCGCGACGGCCGCGAAGAGGATCGCGAAGGTCCGCGCGTCGATCGAGAGCGGGCCAGGACCCGAGCCGTCCTGGTTCTTGAAGCCGAAGATCGTGTGCGCGGCGCCGGAGGTGCGCGAGCCGAGGCCGAAGGCCCACAGGCCGAAGCCGCCGACCACGGCCTGCGCGACGCCGCCGACCAGCTTCGAGTGGTCCTTCTTGGCGACCGCGACGCCCGTCGAGGTGAGAGTGGCTGCGGTGGTCATGCCTTGCCTCCAGCGGTGGCGGGGGTAGCCCGGGTCGCGCGCAGCCGGAAGATCTCCTTGATCAGCTTCGGCGCGGCCACGAAGATGACGATCAGGGCCTGAATGACGATGATGATGTTGCTGGAGATCTGGTCGTGCGTCTGCATCACCGAGCCGCCGGCCTCGAGCGCACCGAACAGCACCGCCGCGCCGACCACGCCCCAGGGCTTGGTGCGCCCGAGCAGCGCGACGGTGATCGCGTTGAAGCCGATGCTCGCGTCCACGCTGGTGGTCACGGCGTAGGCGTTCGGGTTGAGCAGACCGAGCGTCTGGGTCATGCCGACCAGGCCCATCAGCGCGCCGGAGATGACCATCGCGTAGATCTGCACGCGGGCCACGCTGATGCCCGCGGTACGCGCGGCGCTCGGGTTCATGCCCACCGCCTTGATCTCGAAGCCGAGCTTGGAGCGCTGGAAGAACCAGGCCACGACGAAGGTCGCGGCGATCGCGAGCAGCAGGCCGATGTCCGTGTTCAGGCTCGGGCCGAACAGGTGCGGGAGGACCGCGTCGTGCTCGGCGGGCTTGGAGATCTGCACGCCGTTCTCGCGCGGCGAGGGGTCGTGGAAGAGCGAGGTGTAGAGCAGCCAGGACAGGAAGAATCCGGCCACGTAGTTGAGCATGATCGTGACGATGACCTCGTGCGCGCCGCGCTTGGCCTTGAGCCAGCCGACGAGGGCGCCGAGCAGCAGGCCGCCGACCATGCCCGCGATGACCGCGACGATCAGGTGCAGCACGCCGGGCAGCGCGGTGAACTCGAAGGCCGCGTACGAGGTGAAGACCGCGCCGAAGATGATCTGGCCGGTACCGCCGATGTTGAACATCCCGGCCCGGAAGGCCACGGTGATCGACAGGCCGCCGAAGATCAGCGGAGTCGCGTACTCCAGCGTGTTGGTGATCGGGGCGAAGAACTGCGAGGGGGTGCCGCTCAGGTCCGCGGGGTCGAAGATCGAGCCCTCGAACAGGTCGCGGTAGCCGTTGGCGATGTCGTGCCAGGCGGTGGACAGGAAGTCCCCCGGCGCGGAGAAGAAGTAGCCGAGCTGGCTCATCGCGGTCGTGTCGGAGAACACGATCATGGCCGCGCCGAGAATCAGCGCGCTGACGATCGCGAGGATCGTCACCAGGGTGCCGTTCTCGGCGGTGAACAGGTTGCGCACTAGGCTCGCAAGCTCGCCGGAAGGCGCGTCCTTCGCCGCGTCCGCGGCCTCAGGCTCGGGCGCCTCGGACATCTTCGTCATCGGTCCGTCTCCTCAACGTTCTCCTGGCCCTCGCCGGACGAAGCGGTCGACGGTCGCGGGCCGGTTTCTTCGCGCGAAGCGCCAGGGGGCACGATGCCGGCCATCAGCAGGCCGAGATCCTCGCGGGAGGTGTCCGGCGGCACGACGGCCACGATCTTGCCGCGGTACATCACCGCGATCCGGTCGGCCAGCGCCACCACCTCGTCGAGTTCGGTGGAGACGATGACCACGGGCCGGCCCTGGTCGCGCTCGTGCACGATCCGCTTGTGGATGAACTCCATCGCGCCGACGTCCACGCCGCGGGTCGGCTGCGAGGCCACCAGCAGCCGCAGCGGCCTGGACATCTCCCGGGCCACGACGACCTTCTGCTGGTTGCCGCCGGAGAGCTTGCCGGCCGGGTGCTGCGGGTCGGTCGGCCGGATGTCGAACTCCTCGACCCGGGCCTCGGCGCTCTTGCGGATCTCGTCCAGGTTCAGCGAGAAGCGGTTGCCGTAGGGCGCGGACTTGTAGAGGTCGAGCACCAGGTTCTCGGCGATGGTGAACTCGCCGACGACGCCGTCGTGCCCGCGGTCCTCGGGGATGTATCCGACGCCGGAGTCGAGCACCTGGCGCGGGGTGAGCCCGCCGAGCTTGCGGCCGTCCAGCGTGACGCTGCCGGACTCGGTCGGGATCAGGCCGAGGATGGCCTCGGCGAGCTCGGACTGGCCGTTGCCCTGCACGCCCGCGATGCCGAGGATCTCGCCGTCGTGCACGGTGAAGGTGACGTCGTCCACGGCCGCGTTGCCGTGCACGTCGCGCACGGTCAGGCCCTCGACGGCGAAGCTGGGGCCGCCGGGCGCGGCCGGGGCCTTGTCCACCACGAGCTGCACGGCGCGGCCGACCATCAGGGCGGCGAGTTCGTTCTCGCTCATCGAGGGGTCCGCGGCGCCGACGACCTTGCCGTGCCGGATCACGGTGATCCGGTCGGCGATCGCCTTGACCTCCTTGAGCTTGTGCGTGATGAACACGATGCTCTTGCCGGCCGCGCGCAGCGCGTTCATGACCTTGAACAGGTCCTCGATCTCCTGCGGGGTGAGCACCGCGGTCGGCTCGTCGAGGATGAGCGTCTGCGCGTCCCGGACCAGGGCCTTGACGATCTCGACGCGCTGCTGCACGCCGACCGGCAGGTCCTCGATCTTGGCGTCCGGGTCGACCGGGAGGCCGTAGCGCTCGGAGATCTCGCGCACCTTTTTCCTGGCCGCGCGGCGGTTGAGCACCTTCAGCGGACCCGAGGCCGCGCCGAGCGGCGCCTCGTCGCCCAGGATAACGTTTTCCATGACCGTGAAGACGGGCACCAGCATGAAGTGCTGGTGCACCATGCCGATCCCGGCGGCGATCGCGTCGCGCGGGCCGCCGATGGACAGGGCGGCGCCGTCCACCAGGATCTCGCCCTCCTCCGGCTGGTAGAGCCCGTAGAGGACGTTCATCAGCGTCGACTTGCCGGCGCCGTTCTCGCCGAGGAGGCAGTGGATCTCCCCGGGTTCCACGGTCAGGTCGATGTGGTCGTTGGCCACCAGCGAACCGAACCGCTTGGTGATGGAGCGTAGTTCCAGCCGCACCGCTTCACCCGTCTCTTTCAGCCATGGCCTCTTCGCCGGCCGCAACATACCAAAACCCATGGATACGCACGAGGTGCGTGGAAGGGGCCGGGCGCGCAGCAGTACGCGCCCGGCCCCCGAACCGCGGTCAGCTGCCGCTCAGGACTTCCGCGACGGTCGACTTCGTGGTGCTCGGCTGGTTCGGCGAGGTGATCTTGATGGTGCCGCTGATGACGTCGGCCTGCACCGTCTTGAGCTCGCTCTGCAGCGTGGCGGAGACCTCCGAGGAGAAGTTGTGGAACGGCGCGAGACCGGTTCCGCCGTTGGCCAGCGTGCCGATGAACGAGGTGGTGTTGAAGTTGCCCGCGGCGGCCTGCTCGACCTCGGTGGCCACGGCCTTGTCGATGCCCTTGGTCACGGACGTCAGGATGATGTCCTGGTACTGCGGGTTCGAGTAGTAGCCGTCGTTGTCGACCCAGATGGCCTTGAGCTTGCCGCCCGAGGCCTGGGCCGCGGCGAGCGCGCCGATGCCGGTGCCGCCGGCGACCGGGAAGACGATGTCCGCGCCCTGCGCCTCGAAGTTCTCGGCGATCTGCTGGCCGCCGGCCTGGTCGGTGAAGGACTGGGTCGAGTCGAAGGTGCCCTTCTGCGTCGTCTGGCTCCAGCCGAGGACCTGGACGGAGGTGCCGTGCTTCTGGTTGTAGTACTGCACGCCCTCCCAGAAGCCGTCCATGTAGACCGCGACGGTCGGGTAGTCGGCGCCGCCGAAGGTGGCCACCTTGCCGGTCTTGGTGTAGCCGGCCGCGAAGTAGCCGCCGAGGAAGGCCGCCTGGGCGGTGTCGAACTGCAGGCCCTCGACCTGGTCGCCGACCGAGGTGTTGTCCACGACCGCGTAGTGCTGGCTCGTGTTCGTCACCGAGGACTTCACCAGGGCGGTCTGGATGTCGTAGCCCGCACCGATGATGATCTTGCAGCCGGCCGAGACGAAGCCGGAGATGTTGCCGGCGAAGTCGTTCGAGGTCGCGGACTGGGCGTTCTGGACGGTGATGCTGCCCTTGCCGGCCGTCTGCGCGTCCTGCATGCCCTGCCAGGACAGTTCGTTGAACGAGTGGTCGTCCAGACCGCCGGTGTCGGTCACCAGGCAGGCCTTGAACGCGCTCGCGTTCGCACTGCTCGATGATCCGCCGGTGCTGCTGACGGGCTTGGAACCGCACGCCGCGGCGGCCAGGCCGACGGCGCCGAGGACTGCCGCGAGCTTGAGCGACTTCTTCACTCTGTGCCTCCTGATACGGCCCAACGCCCCCGCCCACCCGGGGCTGTCGCACGACGTTGGGAAACCTGAGAGATCCGCGGCCCTCCTGGCCGACGCCTGTGAGAATAGATCCAACCCTGAACCGTTTTGTTACGAGTTCTCCGGAAGTAGGCGTAACGCAACTCTCCCGGTGGGAAGTCGAGATGAATCCGTGATGCACTCTCGGCGACACCGGCGCGAACTGCCACTATCCGTGACCACTCGTTGACTTAAGGTATCACCGGCGGCGGATTTCGGCCTCGGCTGGGAAAACGTTACCAAGCCGGGTCGCGCCCGGATAGAGCAGGCACGGCACTGAGGGGCCGAAGCCCGGAAAGGCCCATTCCGCGGAAGATCGCGGAATGGGCCCGGGAGAGATCCGGGAAGGGCCTCAGCCGAGGAAGAGCCTGGTGAAGAAACGCACGCCGACCGCGATCGCGGACTCGTCGGCCAGGAAACTCGGCTGGTGCAGGTCGCGCTGCACGGTGTCGCCCGGGGTGCGCACGCCGAGCCGGACCATCGCGCCGGGCACCTGGCGCAGGTACCAGCTGAAGTCCTCGCCGCCGAGCGACTGCTCCACCGAGACGACGTTCTCCGAGCCGCAGACCTCCGCCGCCGCGGCCCGCATCGCGTCGATCACGGCCACGTCGTTGACCACCGGCGGCACCCCGCGGATGTAGTCGAGCTCGGTCTTCGCGCCGTAGACCGCGGCGATCGAGTCGATCAGCTCGAGCACCAGATCCGGGGCCTCGGCCCAGGCGCGCTCGTCCATGCAGCGCACGGTGCCGTGCGCCTCGCCGCTCTGCGGGATCGCGTTGGCCGCCTGGCCGGCGTTGATCGCGCCCCAGACCAGGGAAAGGCCGTGCCGCGGGTCCACCCGGCGGGACAGCGCCGCGGGCAGCTCGGTGACCAGGTGGGCCAGCGTGTGCACCAGGTCCACGGTCAGCTGCGGCCGGGAGGTGTGCCCGCCGGGGCCGGTCAGCCGGACCGCGAGCTTGTCGCAGGCGGCGGTGAGCGCGCCGACGCGCAGCCCGACCCGGCCCGCGTCCACCTTCGGGTCGCAGTGCAGCGAGACGATGCGGCCGACGCCGTCCAGCGCGCCGGAGCCGATCATGTCCAGCGCGCCGCCGGGCATGACCTCCTCCGAGGGCTGGAAGATCAGCCGGGTCGCGGGCACCGGCTCGCCGCGCCCGAGGGCCTCGGCCAGCGCGAGCCCGGTGCCGAGCACCACGGTGGTGTGGATGTCGTGGCCGCAGGCGTGCGAGACGCCGTCGGCGACCGAGCGGAAGGCGAGGCCAGGGGCCTCCTGGATGGGCAGCGCGTCGAGGTCGGCGCGGATCGCCATCCGCCCCTCGAAGCCGCGGCGGGCGACCGTCGCGGGCCGGCCTGCTATGTCGCAGACCAGCCCGGTTCCCGCGGGCTGGACGCGCGGTTCGAGCCCGGCGGCGCGCAGCCTTTCGGCCACCATCCGGGTGGTGCGTGCTTCTTGCCTGGCCAGTTCGGGATGGGCGTGCAGGTCGCGGCGGAACTCGATGAGCTCGGCCACGCGCTGCTCGCTCAGCTCGAACGGAGCAGACCCGGATGGCACGGCGTCATCGGCGTGATACGGGGCAGCGAGGTTCCTGACCATTCCCCAACGGTAGTCCTGCCAATCCTTTCTAAGACGCGTTTTTGCGTCCAGTTGACCCGCCTGGGGGCGATAAATGATCCGACCGGACTATGTCGCGCCCCGCTTACGCCACCTCAACACCCCCTGGCGTGCGCCGAGTGCGCCCTCGCGCTCACGCGTGGTATTCAAAGTTCCCGGGAATGGGCTATCGGTAATAGTTCCGCTATTCCTGAAGAAGGGCGAGCGCCGATGACGCAATCCCCCGTGCCGCCGCAGGAGGCCGCCTGCGGCTGCGCCAACCGCGGGTGCAGCTGCAACCCCTGCCGCTGCAACCCGTGCGGCTGCGGCGGCCACAAGCAGGACGTGCGGGTCGAGCGCGCTCCCGAGCGCGCCGACCGCTGAGCCGGCCCGAGGGGCCGAGCCGACAGACCGACCGAGGACCGCCGACCTCCCCGCCACGGACCGCTCCGGACCGATAACCGGCCGGATCACACGTCCGGCGTAGAGTGCCCGGGGGTATGACGGGCAGTCATACCCCCGTGTCATTGATCTCCCTGCTCTCCGCCAAGCTCCTCGGCCCCGCGTTGGCCGCGGGCGCGCTGACCGCCGCCGCACTCCCGCACGGCGCGGTCCACGACGTGGCACCGCCGCCCGATCTGCCCGCGCCCCCGGCGCTGCTGAGCGCCCCCTTGCCCTCGTCCCCGCTCACCGGCGCGGAGTTCTCCGGCCTGCCCCAGTTCGGCGAACTGGTGTGGCAGAACCCGGACGGGACGCCCGGCGCGAAGCTGTGTTCCGCGGTGGCCGTGGACAGCGCCGGCGGGGACCTGATCGCGACCGCCGCGCACTGCGTGGGCGGCGTGAAGTCGCGGATCGGCGGTTCGATGACGGTGGCCTACCTCCCCGGCGCCGACGACGGCTCGCAGCCCTACGGCGTCTGGTACCCGACCCGGATCATCCGCGCGCAGCAGTGGATGAACGGCGTGAAGAACCCGGACTTCGACATCGCCTTCCTGACCGTGGCCCGGCCGGGCGACGCCCGCCCGCTCGAGTCGATCACCGGCGCCGAGCACTTCGGCGCGATCCCGTCAGCCGGAGCCCTCGGCGTGCAGATCGGCTACCCGTATCTCCGCCGGCACCCGGTCGTCTGCCGCACCCCGATCCGTTTCCTGTCCCCCACCCAACTCGAGTTGGACTGCGCGGACTTCACCGGCGGCACCAGCGGCGGCCCGGTGCTCACCGGCCTGGATCCGCGCGACGGGATCGGCACCCTGGTCGGCGTGATGGGCGGCTACCAGAACGGGGGCGAACGCTCGGACGTCACCTACGCCTCCGCGCTCACCCCGGCGATCGAGCAGCTTTATCAACAAGCCGCGCGGCTCTAGCCGTACGGCGAACCGGTTCCGGCCCATTTTTCGACACTTTTTGTGATCGAACAACCGCGGCCGGACGACGGAGATCCGGAGATCTGACGCATCATCAATTCCCATCGCGGAATAGGGCCGTGATCCGGAAAACGAAGCCGCTTCGGCGACCGAGCAGCCGTATCAGCGGCCTCGCGCCACCGGCCGGCAACTCTGGCCATACTCGCCCACACGGGGCACTCCACGGCTACGATGAGCAGGCATGACGACCATAGTTCTGGTGCCGGGCGCGTGGCTCGGAGCAGCGGCTTGGGACGCGGTGGCCGAGCGGCTCGGGAGGGCGGGGCACGACGTGCACCCGCTGACCCTGCCCGGCCTCGGCGAGCGGGCCACCGGCGCGGCGGCCCAGGTCAGGCTGGCCGACCACGTCGCCGACGTCCTCGACCACCTGTCGGCGCGCGAACTGTCGAACGTGGCGCTCGTCGGCCACAGCTACGCGGGCATCGTCACCGGACAGGTCGCCTCGTGCGCACCCGAACGGGTGACACACGCGATCTTCCTCGACTCCAACCTGCCGCGGCCCGGCCTCTCGATGGTCGACGGGTGGTCGGAGCGCGGCGTGCGGTTCGTTCGTCGGCAGATCGCGGAGAACGGCGGCCTGTGGCCGAAGCTGGACCCGGAGGACCTCGAGGGCCAGGACCTGACCGAGCGACAGATCCGGCTGCTGCTCGCGCATTCGACCGACCATCCGGGACGCACGCTGTTCGACCCGGCCGTTCTGCCGCGCCCGCTGTCCGGGCTGCGCGCGACGTACATCAACTGCCTCAGGCCCGAGCCCGCGATCCACGCCGACGCGGAGCCGTACGCCGCGGCGCCGAGCTGGAGCTTCGCCGACCTCGACAGCGGGCACTGGCCGATGTACTCCCGGCCCGCCGAGCTCGCCGCGCTGCTCGACGAGATCGTCCGCAAGGGTTAAGCCGCCGCCCGACTCCCGCGCCGTCCCCCGGAAGTCGCCTAGCTCACACTTTAGGCCGCACTTCGACCGTGACAAGGCCCTACTGTCGTGCGAATCACACGCCCACGAGATCCACTAGTGGTGGTGAATGTCCTAAATTGTCCGATGCGAGTTCGCTCACAAACCGCCTCGGATGGTCATGGGACCACCCCTCGGGATGGTTACCCTGACGCCGACGAGGACGCGACGACCTATGGAAGGCGGCGACGGGTAGCCCATGGCCACTACAACGTCTGGCGCGGGAACGAGTTCCCGGTCCGGGAAGAAGGGCACGCTCTACCGCGGCCGTGAAGGCATGTGGAGCTGGGTGGCGCATCGCATCACCGGCGTGCTGATCTTCTTCTTCCTGTTCGCGCACGTGCTCGACGCCTCGCTGCTGCGCGTCTCGCAGAGCGACTACAACGCCGTCATCAACAGCTATAAGAACCCGATCGTCAACTTCCTCGAGCTCGGCCTGACCGCCGCGATCGTCTTCCACGCCTTCAACGGCCTGCGGATCATCGCCGTGGACTTCTGGTCCAAGGGACCGCGGCTGCAGAAGAAGCTGCTGTGGATCGTGGTCGGCACCTGGTTCGTGCTGATGGCCGGCGTCTTCTACCCGATCGTGGCGCACTCGCTGCACAGGATCTTCGGCTACTAGGAAAGGAGCGAGTCGAGATGACAACGACGACGACCCCCTCGATCGACGCGCCGCGCTCCCCCAAGGAGCCGCACAAGCTGCGCAGCCGCCGCACCTCGCGGGCCGGTCGAACAAACTTTGAACTCTACAGCTGGCTGTTCATGCGCTTCTCCGGCCTGCTGCTGACCTTCCTGGTGCTCGGCCACCTGTTCATCATGCTGGTACTGGACGGCGGCGTCGAGAAGATCGACTTCGCCTTCGTCGCCGGACGCTGGGCCTCCCCGTTCTGGCAGATCTGGGACCTGCTCACGCTCTGGCTGGCCACCCTGCACGGCACCAACGGCATGCGCACGGTCATCAACGACTACGCGGAGCGCGACGCCACCCGGTTCACGCTCAAGACGCTGCTGTACGCGGCCTCCATCGTGATGGTGTTCCTCGGCAGCCTGGTCATCTTCACCTTCACCCCCAACCTCACGGCCTAGAGGCGCGCTACATGACTGACACGACTGCGGCGGCCACCGCTGCCAACGGCGATGCTGACGAGTTCAAGTACACGTACAGCGAGATGGTCACCGCCCCCTCCACCCGCGGCCCGTACCAGGTCCACACCTACGACACGGTGATCGTCGGCGCGGGCGGCGCGGGAATGCGCGCGGCCCTTGAGGCCGGCAGCCGCTCGCGTACCGCCGTGCTGACGAAGCTCTACCCGACCCGGTCGCACACCGGCGCGGCCCAGGGCGGCATGTGCGCCGCGCTGGCGAACGTCGAGGAGGACAACTGGGAGTGGCACACCTTCGACACGGTCAAGGGCGGCGACTACCTGACCGACCAGGACGCCGCCGAGATCATGTGCAAGGAGGCCATCGACGCGGTCCTCGACCTGGAGAAGATGGGCCTGCC
>Ga0185299_10001124_pt1 | contig 57355 bp, 42 predicted proteins | sample PaiPotPPA55metaG_FD_128002 | JGI IMG/M metagenome (GOLD analysis project Ga0185299, IMG submission 128002) | Iron sulfur acid spring bacterial and archeal communities from Banff, Canada, to study Microbial Dark Matter (Phase II) - Paint Pots PPA... ... | reverse complement strand
AGTTCCTGTTGCACTTGGCCGGTGGATTCGAGGCGGGCGATTTCTTTTTGTGGAACACCCCACTGCGCAAGACGCCCCGCAGTTGCGTCGAGCAGCGATCCTGCGCTGAAGGCGACGCCTTGCACGGTACTCTGCGCCACTTGCTGTTGATTCTGCTTGGCCACTAAATATTCCCGTTCACTGGCCACTAGATCCGGGCTGTAGACGGTGAATAGCGGTTGTCCTTTGCGCACGTATTGGTACGTGGCATCGGCAAACACTTTCTCGATATAGCCGGAGAATCTCACTTGGACGTAGGCCAGCCGCCTTTCATCCACAGCGACGCTGCCAGTGGTGCGAATCTCGTCGGCGACTAATTTCCGTTCGACCTTGCCAATTTTCACCCCGATGCTCTGCAACCGTTGCGGAGAAATCTGCACCGGAACCAGAGGCGCTTCAGGCGATGCAGGGGGCGTGGCCATGGAGTTGGGCATATCGGCCATAGAATCCTTCGCGGTGGAATTTCCCTTTTTGGTTTCCATATCCGCCGTCGGCTTTACGGCGCGATAGTGCAGCCACAACCCAACGAGGACGACGGCAAGAACGATGTTTCCAACGAGTGCCAGCAAGAACCCTATGCGATACGTTTTCATCTCTTCGCTCCTTCTTCCTGCAATGAAAGTCCAGTGAGTTGTTCGAGCCGCGCGATGGCAGTCTCGTATTCGGCGAGGTTCTGCCAGTAGTCCTCGTCCAGATGCAAGACGTCGAGAAACGCTGTTAGCAGCGCCTGAAAATCCTGTTTGTTCGATTGGTAAGCCGCGAGACCTGATTGAAATTCCGAACGCGCCTGCGGAGACAGTCCTTCGCGGTGAATCTTGAGCAGATCGGCGGTCTGCTGCACGATCACGTATTGCGAGCGCAAATCACCGGCGAGTTGCTGTGATTGCGCCTGGAGTTCACTTCGCGCACGAAGCTGCTCTGATTCGGCCTGGGCCAGTTCGGGACGTTGTTTGCGACTGCGATAGATCGGGACCTTGATGCCGACGCTCAGCATGTAATAGGCGCGGAATTGGGCAGGGTCGGTGCGCTGCCACTCGTATTGCACGTTGAAGTCGGGATAGAAGTCTTTGCGGGCGAGGTCCACTTGCAACGACTGCTTCTCGATCATCTTCTGTGCGCTGGCGATTGCCGGATTCTGTAGTTGGGCTGCGGCCAGAAGATCGGAGTAGGTGTGCAGGAGAGGTGTTTCCGTGAGGTCGGCCGTCTCGATATCCGGCGATTCCTGCGAACGGTTGAGGAGTTGTTTGAGCTGGGCTTCGAGCTTGCTAACCTGCAGATGATGCATGGCGATTTCGCGAAGCAACTTGGTTTTTTGCAGTTGCGCCTGGAGAACGTCCTGCTGCGTTCCCATCCCCGAGCGGTAGCGGGCGTCGGCGGCCTGTTCCACTTGCTTGAGCAACTCGCCGTCCTCTTCGAGGAGCGTGAGTGTTCTAGAGAGATACGCGAGCTGGAAATAGGTGCCCTTGAGCTCAGCGAGGACGGCGCGCTGCACGGATTCGATTTGCTGCTGCGAAACATCCGCTTCGCGTTTCGCAATCTCACCCTTCAAGCGCAACTTGCCTGGGTACGGAATGTCTTGTGAAACACCGAGGCCAAGGTAGGCAAAGTCGCTGTTGGTGTAGCCGGCAAAGGGGCGAGGACTTCCGACACTGACATGCTGCAAATTGAATTGCGGGTCGGGCAGCGTCGAGACTTGTGTTGGAACCTGCTTGGCCGCTTGCCAGCTTTGCCGCGCCGCCTCGATCTGCGGATTGTTCTTCTCCGCTTCCGCGAGCAATTCGGAAAGTGGAGTGACCGGCCCCGTGTGCGATGTCGGAGACTCCTGCGCAAAAGCACGGGCGGCTAAAACTACGGCGAACAAAATCACAGAAACACTTCGACTAAGAGCTGCGCATGACAAACGCGCAGCGAGATTCTTCCTCGCTATCGGAAACATCTTTTTCTCCTAAGTGTGTCGATCAAAGCCGCGGACCGATGGCGAGTCACCCCCAAAAGGGTCTCGACCGAAGCAGGTCGACGGGTTAAGTGGATTGTGGAGACACAAAAAGAGACAGGCCGGTGCTTTAGCGCACCGTTGAGCAGCGGATCAGATTAGGAGGGAAGCGTAGAGCGTGTACAACTCGGGAGGCGAATGCGGCCGAGCCTCAAAATCAAAACGAGATACTTCGGGATACGTCATCGTCTGCGGAGAGGTAAGAATATCGGTCGCAACCATCACCGGCGCATGGAGCGTCACGTGAGCGACGGGCAACACACTGGGAGACTGAGAAGAAACCATTCCTTTGCAGCACTCATGACTCTGATTGGACGGATCGCAGGGCATGGAACCGCAGCACTTCATGCTCTGTTGGTCTTGCGTCATCGCGGACATGCAGTCCGCGAATTGCAGGCCCAACAATGCGACCACGGCCAAAACAACAAATACTCTCTTGCTCATCATCCTCGACTCTACGTGAGTTAGACGCGTGAATCAATGAAAGGATACAAACGAAGTGGCCTACACAGCCCAAGCTCTCCTTGCGGAAATACGAACAGGTTCACTTGTTTTGTTCTCAAGAAACTAACAAAAAATAACAGGTTCAAGACTCTAGAATCTCTGACGTCCAACTTGAGAACAGAATGATAAAAAGCGTAGAGAAAGCGAAAAAAGACGCCTGAGAACAAGTTGAGAACAAAACCCCAAAATACCCCCCTAAAACGGCCTAAATGACGCAGTAAGAAGCTAGAAGAATCAGCTACTTACATGATGTATGATTTTCCGTTGGTCCCAGGTTCAAATCCTGGCGGGCCCACCAACAAATTTTTAAGTCCTGCTCTTGCAATCCTGGTTTTTCCCTTGGGCGTTTTCCTCGAACTATCCAAATGGCCCAGTAGCGTCTGAGCTGTCTTTATCTGTGTTTTTCCACCAGCCGAGTTGGCCACCAACTGACTCACTTTTGGCCTGCGTAACCCATGCCGGCGAGGACGCCTCGCATATATGCAATGCTCTCGGTAACGCCGGGCATCGGATCGTCGGGATGAACCTCATACTCAAGATCGACGAAGCCCTTGTACCTTATCGCGCTAAGAGCTTCAAAAATTTTCTTCACCGGCATGATGCCTTCTCCCACCGGCACCTGGCTCTCCTTGCTCTGGAAGTTCGTGAGGTCTTTCATGTGTACGTTAAACAGCCGTGCGCCCACCTCGTGGATCGCCTGAACCACGTCCGTGCCGGCACGAACTGTATGGCCGACATCGATGCAGCACCCGATGCGCGGATCCAAACCCTTTACCGCCTTCAATACATCCAGCGGCGAATGCCACAACTTATCTTCCGGCCCATGATTGTGGATCGCGATACGAATGTCGTATTCCTTTACGAACTTCTCGATACGCGGCAGAGTTTCCGGCGCGGGGTCGCCAGCGACAATCACGCCAATCCCAGCGCGCCTGCAGTATTCGAATTTGCCGCGGACGTCCGCATCTTCATCTTTCGTGAAATAAATGGTTCCGGCAGCGTGAAACTTGATGCCTGCCGCGGCATAGTCGGCTAGCGCAGCCGCCTCCTCCTGGGGATCCATCGGGAGATGATCTTTGACGTCCTTCGCATTCAGCGCCAACACGTTGAGCTGCTTCAGGAAGCCGATCATCTGGGCGCGGCTGAAATTACGAAACGTGTAGCTGGCCAGCCCCAGACGAATGACCGAGACTTCGTCAGCCGGTGCGCGTTCCGCGGACAGTGCGAAGACTTCTTTCGAAGCAGCGAACGCCGCGGCAACCAGTGCACCGGAGCAAACGAAATTGCGGCGCGAGAAAATATTTATCACTTGCATTTCGTCGCCGGACGGGCGCTGCTGGATCTTAGACATGCGGCGCCCAGCCCTTCTCGTACTCGCGTCCCCACATCTTCATCGCTTCCGCGTCGCCCTGGATCCGTCCGTCTTTCGTGTCGAGATGTAACTCCCGGTTGACTTCCCACGCGATGTTGGAAAGCTGCAGCATCGTAACGGCGACGTTGCCCACTGAGATCGGAGCGTTGAGCTTTTCGCCTTTGCGGATCCCTGCGATGAAGTTCGCGAAGTGGAGATCGGTCATGGAATCGGCGCCGACGAGATCAGCAGATGATGTTGTGCTGGCGGCCTTGTGCTCGCTTGTCTTATTCCCTTTGAGATCGTAGATCTCGTAGCCATCGCGGTCCACGACCACGGTGCCCGTCGTTCCCATGATGGCCGATCCACGGTCGCGGCCGTAATACTTCATTCCCTGACAGCTCTTGCCCTCCCAGGTGAGCATCTTGTCTTCATATTCAAAGCTGGTCACCAGCGTGTCGTAAAACTGCCAGTCGTCCTTGAATTGGTATCGGCCGCCTGACGAAGTGACCCGTTGTGGATAGTCGACCCCCAGCCCCCAGCGGCACACATCCACCTCGTGCGTTCCATTATTGAGCGTTTCACCAGTACCGTAGTTTCTAAACCAGTGCCAGTTGTACGGATGCACGTTGTCCCTATAGGGACGGCGCGGCGCCGGGCCCTGCCACAAGTCCCAATCCAATTGCTCCGGCACGGGCGCTTCTTTGCCGGTGCCAATCGACTTCCTCACGTTGCTGTACCAGGCTTTCGCGAGATAGGGCCTGCCTATAATACCGCCGTGAATCTTTTCGACGATCTCTATGCTGTGTGGGGAAGATCGCTGCTGCGTGCCCATCTGGACAAGCTTTCCATACTTCTGCTGCGCCTCGATCAGCATCTCTCCCTCAGCGGGATTGTGGCTGCATGGCTTTTCCACGTAGACGTGCTTGCCCGCCTGCAACCCAACGAGGGCCATCGGTGTGTGCCAATGGTCGGGAGTGGCAATCGTGATGGCGTCCACATCCTTCCGCTCGAGAATCGCACGAAAGTCTTTGTCCGTGGCAGGGGACTCACCTGTCTCCCGTTGCACCGTGTCAGCGAATTTTTTGAGAATGTTGCTATCCACATCGCAGACATGCGAGATCCGGGCAGCGTTCTTGTTCGCTTTGAGCGCCGAAAGATGAGCGTACCCGCGCCCATGCAGCCCGATCACGGCAAAGTTCAGGCGATCATTGGAGGCGAGGATCTGGCCATAACTCTTTGCCGTGGTTCCCACGGCCAGTCCCGCTGCACCCACTGCAAGTGCATCGAGAAATTGACGGCGCGGCATTCGATATCGCATGGATTCTCCTCTTCAACTGCTTCAACAACATGCTTATCACTCTATGTTCGATTTACTCTCATCGTCCACCTTTGTCTTCCACACCATAGGTTACGATGAGTTCTTGCCCACCTTTCACTTAAAACCGCGAGGCCAAACAGAGCAGCACCTCAGCCTGGATTGCGGAATGCAGTTGACGGAAAACATGGCACTCTACGGTCTGGACGTTAAGCCGACTTTCGGCGTCCGAGCTAGGCTCCGGTTTTCGAAGCTGATTGGCATCGCCTAGAAAATGAGCCTCCCTCCAAAATAGATGCTGCGCGCGCCCCCGGCACTTGTAACGTGCCCGAAGTTCGGGTTGGTCTTGCCGCAACACGTAACGTCGGGATTGCTAAATTGCGGCATGTTCGTAGCGCTGAACCAATCCGACCGAAACTCGAGATTGAACCGCTCTGTAAGCCGGAAGACCTTAGCCAACGAGGAGTCCAGATTGAAGAAATTAGGACCGGAAAGAATGTATCGTCCCACGTTGCCAAAGGATCCATTCGGGTCCTGAAAGACGGAGGTGTCAAACCAGAGCTGGGTGTCAACTCCTTTTGGCTCGGCAATCGGACCGGTCACGTTAGGAGACTGATGGTTTCCTGGGGTGTTAATTGTGGTGCAGTTGCAACCGAAATTGAATGGGGTTCCGGTCATGAAGGTCACGACGTTGCTGAACCGCCATCCGCCGAAAACCGTGTTTAGTGGGCCGCCACTGCGAAGCCAGCGCTGTCCTGTTCCAAACGGAAGGTCCCAGACATAGCTTTGAACGAACATGTGCGTGCGGTCGAAGTCTGTCCGGGCATAATTCCTGCGGAAATTAATGTAGTAATCGATTCCGTTGGAATTTTCTCCATTCTCCTCGATGTAGCCGAGTGCCTTGCCATAGGTATAGGACGTCGTCAGAAGGAATCCGCTCGAGATCCGGCGGTCAAACTTCACCTGAAGAGCGTTGTAGTCGGAGCTTGCGCCGGCAAACCGCTCGGTCGTAGACGCAGTGCGGCAGTTCGTCGTGCCAGGAACGCAAAAGCCGTGGAGTGGCTGGCCAGCGGCTCCCGCCCCAAACATAGCCGGGTTCGAGATCGCATTCAGGTCGTATTGGATGGGAGCGCGCACTCCCCGGTTGCCAACGTAGGAGACGTCAAGAGTGAATTTGGCCGGCAGGGCCCGCTCATACGTGAGGTTCCAAGACTGGATGTAGGGGTCGCGGTAGTGAAGGTTAATGACGTCGTAGGACTGGCTGATCAGCAGCGGCGTGTTAGCTGGAATAATCCCGTTAGAAGGAATAGTGGCCACCAACGGCGCCGGGAAGCCGTTCGCGAATGTCGCCGGAGTTCCATTCGGAAGAATGGCTGGGCCGAAGCCCGACACATTGTTGAAGGCATTGTTCTGCTTCACGGGGAAGTCATAAGCGTATGTGTTATCCGCGAAGGGTTCGTAACTGATCCCATATCCGGCCCTCACAACGTCTTTGCTTGTGAACTGATAAGCGACGCCAATGCGGGGAGCGAAGTCCTTGTAATTCCTCTGCATTCCAATATCCAAGGGATTGCCGCCAACCCCTGCAACAACTAGGTTGTTGTTGGTCGGATCATAATTCGAGAATCCGCCCGGGAAATGCGGCGTTCCAGGACGATAGAATTCCCATCGTAACCCAAGATTAAGCGTTAGCTTCGGTTTGACTTGCCATTTGTCGTTCACGTAGCCAAAAATCTGCCATTGCCGGAAAGCGGGGAAAACGAGCGCCAAGTCGCGACCCACCTGACTGGGAACGCCAAGCACGAAGCTCGCGAAATTGTTCGCAAAGCCAACAGGAGGCCCCTGGGGCTTGCCTGAAGAGTTTAATGGGCATGCGGGAGTGACTACCGGACAGTTCAACCCGCTCTGGCTCGATCCGAAGTGCCAGAGACCGCGCGGGCTGAACGTCTGCTCTTGCAAAAGGTCATCCCGCAAGCGGATAAGATTTCCTCCCCACTTTATCGTATGGTTGCCAATCACCTTGTTCCAGTTGCTGACGATGTCTAAATCAGTTTCGGCTCGGACCCAAGGGAGACTTGCGGAGTATCCAACAATCGGATTACTTATCTGGCCGTCAATAGAAATGCCGGTCAGTCCGCTTTCAAACGCTCCTACGTTCACACCCGGAATTCCGATGGCGGTCGAAGCATTCGAGCCGTAATCACTCTGCTGGGCCGTATTCCGGTAGCGATTGAGCCCGATGCGGTTTTGCACGATAAACGTGGGGGAGAAAATATGGTCCCAATTAATAGCAGCGGAATACGTTTTGTCGGTTCCATTTCCTTGGAACCCGCCTCCGACCGGGCCGCCAGCAAGACCGTAGGCGGGCGCCTGGAAAGTGATGGGATCCATATATCCGAGGTGGCCCGAAAAATGATCGTTCTTGCCCTGATAGTGGTCAATTTTGACGTCAAAGGAATTGTTATCCTGACTGAACCCGGTGCTCTCCAAGAAATTCTGCGCATACTTTTGAGTGCCGGATGCAGTTTGGTTGTTATTGGGCAAAGGAACCAGGGCCATTAACTTAGCGGCAATCGGGTCCATTCTGTTGATGGGAATGATGTTCGGGCAGTTACCGCTGCTGAAGCCTGGAGTGGAGGACGTGCATGCCGGGTTAAAATTGGCGCTCGATGGACTGGATGATGCCACGAACTGTGTGCGGCCCGTGCCGCACAGCTTCGAATTGCCACCGGGAAGGCAGTCCACCGTATCTCCGGTCATAGGGTCAAAAATCTTCGTCAGCGCAGGGTCACTGAAATCTCCGTTGCGCTCCGCAGCAGTCGGAACGCTCAGCCGCTGAAATTGAGCAGAGTGGTTCGTGGTTCTCAAGTAGTCGACGAAGAAAAAAGTCTTGCCTTTGCGAATCGGACCTCCGAGATTCCCTCCCCAGTAGTTGTACACAGAATGCGGTTTCTGGAACGGCGCCCCGTTGGGGCCGCGATCGAAGAAGCCTTTGGCGTTCAGAGCGCTCCCGTTGTAAAACTCGTACAAGGCTCCATGGAAATTATTGCTACCTGACTTATAGATGACGTTAACCACGGCTCCGAGCGCGGTTCCCTGTTCCGCGTCGTAACTGCTAGTGATGACCTGCACTTCCTGGATCGCCTCGATGGGCGGGACGTAAACTTGCAAGAGCCCAGTTCGCTCGTTGTCATTTACTCCTTCGATTTGGAAGTTGTTGCTCAAACTAGAGGTACCGTTCACTTCACTGTTGCGGCTGCCCTGGGGATTGAAGAAAACCGAATGGTTAAACTCGGCACGCGTCGCGCCGGGAACCAGGTTCAGGAGGTTCTGAAAGTTGCGCCCGTTGTTCACGGGCAAATCCTCCGCCTGAGTTGCGCCGAGGTCCGACCCCGTTTGGGCGCTATCGGTCTGAAGCGTAGGAAGAGTTATTTCCACATTGATGGTTTCATTGACGGAGCCTGGCTGCAGCGTCAAGTCCACGTGAACCGTCGTGCTTACGGAAAGGGTCACGTCGTTTCGAACTATTATCTTAAAGCCCTGCTTTTCGACCGTGACCTTATAGACGCCCGGCGGCACGTCGGGAAAAGAATCGAACCCGCTGTCATTGGTCGTTGCCGTGCGGCTGACGTTCTCCGCGACCTCGGTGATCATGACCTTAGCCTCGGCAACCATTGCGCCGCTGGAATCCGTTACCGTGCCGAGAAGATTTCCATTGACAGCCTGGCCCATGACTGGCGCAGAAAGCCCAAAGAGTAGTGTCCCGAGGATAACGGCGATGCTGAAGCGCCACATTTCGATAAAACCGATTGTGGCAGGAGCTCTAAATTGTTTGCCATCGGTAGCACAAGTCTTATCCCGGCTATCGATCCAAGAAAAAGACGAACCAGACAGTTTTTTCATGACCTCACACCCCACGCGATTCGAAAGAACTTCGGATCAAATAACGACAAAAGGCTTGGAACTGGTTCCACACCCTAACTGAGCAAAAACCACCTGTCAAGTCAGAATCTCGTGAAGCCAATCCGTTGCATCAGTTTTCCGACTTCTTGTCCCGAACGCGAGGATCCGCTGGCCCTGCAGAAAATACCATCGTCATTTTGGTGTGATAGACTGGCGCACGGAAGAGGGTTGAAGGTTGCTCACGCCGTCGAGCAAGACGTCATTACGCGAAAGAGCCGCACATCCATGGAAGCAGTTCCAAGAAAAACTACGATCCGCGAGGTGGCGCAGGCCGCTGCCGTTGGTATAGGAACAATTTCCCGCGTGCTCAATTCCAGTTCACAGGTCAGCCGGGAAACGCGTGAGCGAGTCCTTGAGGCCATCCGCCGTCTGGGATTCCGCCCCAATGCTCAGGCCCGCCGGATACTCAAGCGACGCTCAGAAATGGTGTGCTTTCTCCTGAGCAACCGCGATTTTCTCCATCCCTTTCATGCGCGCATTCTGCAAGGCGTCGAATCTTATGCAAGCGGCTTGAAACAGCATGTGCTGTTCGCCGCGTTGCATTATTCCCCGAGAACGCCTCCCGATAGGATCGACCTGCCTCCCGTTCTTCAGGAGCATGGCTTGATTGACGGACTCATTCTGGCGGGAACGATTTATCCGAATCTTCTCCGCAGGATCGAATCCATCCATATGCCCTTCGTGGCCTTCAGTAACAACGTAGTAGGAATGGGCGGCGAGCAGCAATTCGACCAGGTAGGCTTCGATGATTTCAATGGGACACTCCAATCCACGCGCTACCTGATCGGCAAGGGTCACCGGCAGATTGTTTTCGCGGGAGACACTTCCTACCCGTGGCTTCGACGGCGATTCGAAGGTTACCGGCAAGCAATGCGCGAAAACAAATTAAAACCTGTCTCCATCATGGCTCGAGATCCTCAGAGTTTCGCCGATTTCGGTCAAAAGAGCGCAGAGCGGATACTGTCGCGACGGCCTCGACCCACTGCTGCCGTAGCCGGCAACGACGAAATCGCTTACGGGCTTTGGCGATCGCTGCAGCGGCACGAAATAAAAGTGCCCGGCGATATCAGCCTGGTGGGATTTGACGACCGTGAAGAGGCCCTGCTGATGGACCCGCCGCTTTCGACCGTCCGCGTCCACAAGGAAGAGATTGGCGAAACCTGTATGAAAATGCTTCTGGAGCGGCTACATCATCCGCGGATGACCTTCAGCCAGCGCATCCTGCCTACGGAATTTGTGATCCGAGGGACCGTCCGCCAACTGTGAGACCGCGTTATGTAGGTTCAATGGCCTGAATGTGTTTACGAGACAACTTCTAGGTAATCCGTCTTAGAAAGCGACTGTGGCGTTTCGGTGTAGCAGTGACCGACGATGCTGCGAGAGGCGGTGCCTCAGGAAAGGTTTCTGCTTAGCCGACTAGGGGGGATACCGATTCGTGGCGTGTTGGAAGTCCCGCGCTTATAGGTGGAATAGGAATGAGTTGACCCTTTCGCAGCCGGTATTCGAGACCGCGCCAGACAATTTTCTCAGAGAAGAATCCGGCAAGCCAAACAACGAAGCTGACGGCGTCACGAACGGGAACAAGCCACATCATTTTGGATAGGCGACGATCTCCTAGTCCCCACCTTCCCGTCATCCACGTCATGGCCATCCGAAGAATGAGGTAAGCCAGTAGGTAAGATGCCGCTAATAGCGGCGAACCGATCGACTGGCCAACCGCCGCTCCAACCAGAGCCCATGGCAATCCATGGGTAAAAAGCATCGCCCGATAACCTGATGGGCGACCGCTCTTCAATGCAATCGACCAGCGTAGCTCACGGTGAAAATACTCCGAAAGTGTCTCTTTGGGAAAGACCATGGACACAGGTTTTGCCATAAGTACCACGCGGTGGCCACGTTGCGCGATACGTTTGCCAAGCTCGAAATCCTCCGAGTGATGATTGACCATCGCTTCCCAGCCGCCAATTTCCGCGAGGTGTTTCTTGGACGTGGCCATAGTCCAGCCGAAAGCAAACCCCAGCTGGCCTTCGATCTTTTTTGCTACGAGGGCGCCCGGAGCGGAATCCATGTACATGCCCAGTGCGTCCAGATTCGATGCCAGATTCCCGGCGCTCATACTCCGATAGAAGGCAGTGACGGCGCCGACTTCCCGATCGGCAAAAGGGGCGGCGACTTGCTTAAGATAATCAGGCTCCACGCGCACGTCACTGTCGCTCATCACAAGCAGATCGTATTTTGCGTTTTGAGCTAACTGGCAAAGATTATTGACTTTGTCGCTCGTCCCCACATGCGGAACATTCGTTATCAAGCGGATAGAGCGGTCTGGGAAATCGGCCCGGAGTTTTTCGATGACGGGAATAACTGGGTCGCTGACGTCGGATACCGCAAAGACGACCTCATATTCTGGATAATCGAGGCGGCAAAAACTCGCGAAATTCTCGTAAGCCTGGTGGTCTAGGCCGCGCACAGGTTTAAGGATGCTGGCGGGCGGCATAAAAGGCACTTTTGGTGGAAGGGCCTTGCGCGTATCGCGGAAATAGGCAACCACACAATAGAGAGAAAGCAGGTAATAAACAAAGGGCAGAAGCGCCAAGGCCAGCAAAGCTGTAGTTACAATCAGCAACTCGATTCCTCAGATTTCAATCACCCGCATCAGCGGCGCAAGCCTGCAAGATCATAATTATAACCCGGCTCAGCTCGTAAGAAAGGGGCAGTTAACGTTCATGAACTGATCGAGTAACCGTGAGCTCGAATTGTTTCCACGGCCTGACTGCGACTTCCCGCGTCCACCTGTTTCAGAATTCGATGGATGTGATTCCTTACCGTGAACTCAGAAAGGTTCAATTGCGAAGCAATTTCTTTATTCGTGAGACCCTTGGCTACGAGAGTGACCAATTGTTGCTGGCGCAAGGTGAGATCGGGTTTTGAAGCTGGGTTTTGCAGTGGCAACTCTTTGGCCGTTTGAGCAACGAACCGAAATAGCGTCGAGCAAAGCTGCGGAGGACATACAGCCTCTCCGCGGAATACGGCACGCACCGCGCTGACGACATCTGAGGCAGAAGCATCTGGCAATAAGTACCCCGTTACACCGGAACGGACGGCAGCAAGGAATTGTTCTGCGCCCGATTCCATCCCTATCAGCACGGCCTTAAATGCGGCACGCCCCCCACTTTGGAGAGCAGTACTCGCGGGGAGCCAGGTTTCTTCGTAAAAGTCGGCCACAAGAACATCACATTGCGTCTCGAGTACCTTACAAGGCGAAGCCTCGCCCCGGCCGCTCTGTCCGATTACAAGGAGGTCGGGCCGTTTGCGGAACACTCGGCTGAGCGCTTCGCGCAGCAGGCGCCCATCAATCAGCAGGTATACACGGATTGAGGAGACGGGGAGGATCTCGTTCAAAGTGCCCATTTATTTTGCTGTCAGATCTGCTCAATACAACATGCCCCAGTTAGCATAACGCAGTTCTGGCGCTTGTTGGGTGACACAAAGCAAGGTAACTTTAGCGTCTCGTTAGTGTCAAGCGAAAGTAGTGTAACACTCTATCAATCCATCAACGTGCGGTTACCAAGGCATGGTGCGCTGAAGTCACGCAGATGTCCTTTCTCGTGATATAGATGCCAATTTCCCTATGCTGGGTTTGCTAAGGCGCAGACTGCTCTTCCAGCTCTCCAGCCCTGTCGTCTTTGGCCGACAGTTACCGTTAGGTCAAAATTGGTATTCACCTAACCTTAATTGGTACGTCGGTTGATTCCAAAGTAGTTCCTGTCGATGGGTTTCTTTTGAACCTTACGCTAATCACCAGAAGACTCGATACTTGTGTCGCAGGGAGCTCCCATGGAAAAAGCCATCCGCGTTCTCGTGGCCAACCGACCTCGTCTCATGCGGGAGACCATTCTCACAACGTTTGCAGACCAGCCCGACATAGAAATCGTCGGCGAGGTCTCCGACGATTCGGAAATTATGGAGTGTGTGAAGAGGACTCTGCCAAATTTCGTGGTCATCGCGCTAGATCAGCCGGGCAGAAGGCCGCGTGTCTGCGATGATCTGCTTCGCGAGCATCCTGATGTGCGCATTATCGCGGTGGCGCCGGCGGAGAACTATATCGTTTACTACTGGGCCTCTCTCGATATCCATTCCAGCAATATTGAAGCGTCCGAAGACGGCATGTTGAACGCTTTGCGAACCAAGTTAGTTACCAAGGAAACGAATTGAAAAACTTCAAACCCAGCAGCAGGGTGAAATCATGTTGAACCAGATTAGTTCAAGAATCGTTTTCTCAGGTCTTGGCCTGGCGTTCTTATTTTGCGCGCCGTGCTATGCACAACAGCAAGCCGAGAAGCCGCGCGCGACGCGCGAACCAGTCCGTAATGATTATGGAGTCGAACAAGCTCCCGACTTTGCCCAGGAGAACCTGAGCCGAGTGTCGGCCTCGGCTGCTCAGATTCGAGCAGTCCTGGTTAAGGATGAAGGGCTGCTGGTGGAATTAAAGCGTTGGATTGCGAAGGAGGCGACGGATAGCGGCCAGGTCGTCGAGGATTCGAGTCTGACGGATCAAGCAATTTTCGAGCGTCTGGACCAGGACGTGGCATTTCGGTCGATAGCGACTCGGCTTTTACAGCGCTATGGATACCTGATGCCTACACCGAATCCTGACTCGGACTTTGCAAAACAAAACGAATTAGTGCTCAAGGAGCGGGCGCGGCGGCTGGTCCAGATTGAATCACAGGAAGATTCAGATGCGTTTAAGCCTCTAAGAAACGATCGGGATCTCGAACGCACCGCGACTTGCGATCCGCGCCGCGATGAAGAGTGCACGCAGCAATCGCCGACAGACCGCCGCCAAAATACGCGTACTCCACGCGGCATGTCCTCGCCCGAGACAAACCCTCCGGCGTTGCCCGAGCAACCACCTTCGCAGAGTCCGTCACGCATCCTGCGAGCCGACGGATTGCCGCAGGCTTCGGATCCATTGGACGGGGGTAGTGGTAGCAGCATTTTACCTCGTCTGGGCTTAGCTTCCAACCCGGTTAGGCGCGACAGCAATCCACTCGAGGGATCTCAAGCCCTAGGCCAGGGCGCCATGGACGGCTCCCTGATCGGCCGTGACCTGCGTTCCTCACCGAGTGGTGCAGAGCGCGAGGACAGAGGCTCTAGTTCTGACAAAAACGGCATGGAACGGCCATCTCGCGCAAGAGCCACGAACGAAAGACCCGATGAAGAAGACGTGTCACCGGTACGGATGGTCCATCGTGCGAATCCTTACTCCGATATTCCGTCGCTCTTTGACATGTATGTCCAAGCATCTTCGCGCCAGCGACCGACCGAGCGTTTTGGCTTAGACGTTTTCCGCAACACTGCCAACGACCCGGAAGCGATTCCCATGGACCTCCCGGTTGGACCCGACTACGTCATCGGGCCAGGCGATAGTCTGGAGATTGATCTCTGGGGTGGAGTCTCGCAGCGCATGTTCCGCGTCGTCGATCGTGAAGGGCGCGTTTCGCTTCCCGAAGCTGGACCGCTTCTGGTGAGCGGGCGAAGTTTGGGCGACGTGCAGTTGGCTGTGCAACAGGTGCTCAGAACCGAGTATCGGGATGTCTCGGCAGATGTTTCCCTTTCAAGATTGAGAACCGTTCGCGTGTATGTAGTCGGAGATGTCGTGCAGCCCGGCGCATACGACATCAGCTCGCTCTCGACTCCGCTAAACGCATTGTTTGCCGCGGGAGGAGTGACGCCTCGCGGCTCGCTGCGCGCTTTGAAACACTATCGAGGCAAACAGCTTGTGGAAGAAGTGGACGCTTACGATTTACTTTTGCACGGCGTTCGGTCCGATTTGAACCGCTTGGAGAATGGCGACACGCTGCTCGTCCCATCCTTGGGACCACAGGTGACTGTTGATGGCATGGTACGGCGGCCGGCCATCTATGAGTTACACGGTGAGAATTCGCTTGCAGATGTCCTTGAACTAGCAGGTGGAATCTTGCCGACGGCAACGCTGCGGCACATTGAGGTCCAGCGTGTGGAAGCGCATGAGAAGCGCACTATGCTTACCCTTGATCTCTCGCCGACCGGGGACGCTGATTCAGCGAAAAAGCAGCTCGACGCATTCAAGATCAACGACGGCGATGAAGTGCACATCTTTCCAATTGCTCCCTACAACGAAGATGCCATCTACCTTCAGGGACACGTACTGCGTCCTGGGCGATTTTCCTACAAACAAGGAATGCTTCTTTCCGACTTGATTGGTTCCTACAAAGATTTGTTGCCGGAACCCGCGCCGCATTATGCGGAGATTGTCAGGTTAAATCCCCCGGACTTTCATCCGAGCGTCGAAAGTTTCGATCTAACAGCGGCTCTGGCGAATCCAGCCTCGGGGCCGAAGCTGCAGCCGCTGGATACCGTTCGTGTTTTCAGCCGCTATGATTTTGAGCCCGCTCCGGAAGTTTGGGTTGGCGGGGAAGTCCGAGAGCCGGGGAAGTACCGCACCTCAGGGCAGGCCCACTTGAGAGACACAATCTATCTGGCAGGCGGGGTCACTCAGGATGCTTCGCTTGACTCCGCGCAGCTTTTCCGCACGCAACCCGACGGAACGATGAAAATCTTAAGTGTCGATCTCCGCGAAGCCCTCGCAGGGAATCCAGTGGACAACGTTATTATGCAGCCGCGTGACCGTTTGCTCGTACATCGCAATTCGGCCCGAGTTGATCCGCCCACGGTTTACATCACGGGTGAAGTGGCAAAACCGGGCCGTTACCCGCTCACAACGAACATGCGTGTCGAAGATTTGGTTCGCGTAGCCGGCGGAGCAAAGCGGAGCGCGTACACCGAAAGCGCCGATCTCTCGCGTTTCGAGATGAAAGTCTCTCGAACGGCCCCTAGCGATCGCCTTGAAGTCAACCTTACGGCAGCCATGAGTGGAGATGCCAAGAACGACATACCACTCCGCGACGGGGACGTCCTAACGATTCGTCAGCTTCCTCGCTGGACTGACATCGGTGCATCCATGACTGTGCGCGGAGAAGTCCTGCACCCTGGCAAATATGGTATCGAGCCTGGAGAGCGGTTGAGCTCTGTGTTGGCGAGGAGCGGAGGCCTTGATTCGGAAGCGTATGCCTACGGGGCAGTGCTGATGAGGCGCGAAGTGCGTGACCTCGAGCTGAAGTCTCATACGGAACTCGTGCAACGCGTGAAAGCGGAAGAGGTAACTCTAAAAGCGCTCCCGGAACCGGCGGATACGGATCAGAAAAACGCTAAGTTGACGGCCATCGGTCAAACGGAAGCCGCTCTCGCTCAACTACAAGCGAGCGCCCCGATCGGCCGCGTTGTGATCAAGCTCTCCCCGGATATGAAGGCCTGGCGAAACACTGCAGCAGACGTGCAGGTCCGCGATGGCGACGTGCTTTTTGTTCCTAAGAAAGCTGGCTACGTAATGGTGAACGGCCAAGTCTTTAATCCGACTGCAATCGGCTACCGCCCAGGCCACAGCGCCAAGTGGTATCTCAGTCAGGCAGGTGGATATACGCAACTAGCGGATAAGAAGGCCGCCTTCGTTATCCGCGCGGACGGTTCTGTGATCGCCGCGAAAAACAACGGCGATGGTTGGTGGGGGGGCGATCCGATGAGCGCGACCTTGCGTGCGGGAGACACTATCGTTGTGCCCGAAAAGGCGCCAAAGATCGGCGGTCGTAATTGGGCCCTGCTCATGCAATCAGCTTCGATGGCTTCGTCTATAGCTTTGGCCGTGGCATATATCCATCCATGACGAGGATGTTTATGATGCGCGTATCTTTCATCGTGTTGGGATTCAGCTCGGCGGCGTCGAGCCTGACGCTCACTGCCAGAGTCTCCATGCCTGCGCCCCGGCAGGCAGCGGAGCAAGGCGGGGGAGATACAAAACAGAGCAGTTCGGCCGCGGATGCAAACCCAATAGGCGCGGAAAAAAAAATCCCTGCCGATCCAGATTCGCCACCGCCACCGCCGCGGGGCATTAAGGGATTAGGAAAGGAATTCTTGCTGGATCAGGAACAAATCTGGACGAGTCCTGCAAAGATTCGATTCTCGGATGCACAGTGGTTGGTGCCATTAAGCGGAATTGCCGCCGGTCTCTTCGTGACAGACACGGACTACAGCAAACATTTGTCCCACAGCCCCTCAACGATCAGCCACTACTCCACACTTTCTAATGGCGGGATCGGGGCGCTCATCGGTGGTGCGAGCGGAATGTGGCTGCTGGGCCACGTTAAGCACAACGAACACTGGAGCGAGACTGGGTTCCTCGCGGGCGAGGCCGCGCTCAACAGCCTCGTTGCGGTAGAGGCTTTGAAGTATTCCCTGGGGCGCGAACGGCCTTACCAAGGCGACGGGACGGGGCCGTTCTTTCAAGGCGGCACATCGTTTCCCTCGGAACACGCCGCCGCCGCATGGTCCGTGGCCGGTGTCATCGCGCACGAGTATCCCAATCCGTTCATGAAAATCGCGGCCTACGGACTGGCGTCTCTTGTCGACTACTCCCGCATTCGAGCGCGTCAACATTTTCCTTCTGATGTCTTCGTTGGCAGCATCATGGGCAATCTCATCGCACAGAATATCTACAGCCGCAATCACGACCCGGGACTGGGCGGTGAAGCTTGGAAGTCGATCAGCCAAATATTTCGGAACGACGGAAATCTCACTCCGAGCAATATGGGCTCCCCTTACGTCCCCATGGATAGCTGGGTCTATTCCGCGTTTGATCGCCTTGCCGCAATGGGTTATGTGAAGAGCGGAATGTTTGGGATGCGCCCGTGGACCCGTCTGGAGTGTACCCGGCTCCTCAACGAGGCTGAAAATCAGAGCATCGAGGACAGCAGCTCATCGGAAGCTGCAAAAATATATGTGCAACTGTCGAAGGAATTTGCCGGCGAGTTGCGAGAGATGGGCGAAGGCGAGAACAGATCAGTGCAAGTGGAATCCATCTATGCGCGCGTCACCGGAATTTCTGGGCAGCCCCTGGCGGATGGGTATCATTTTGGAGCGACGATTATCAATGATTACGGGAGGCCCTACCAGGAAGGATTTAATTCCGCCGACGGCTTCTCCGCATGGGCAACCCAAGGACACTTGGTTGCTTATGTGCGCGCAGAATATCAACATGCTCCGTCAGCTCCCGCTTTGTCTGAAAGCGCTCGTGAATTCATATCCTCTAGCAACAGTAGCCTCAGTCTTCTCCCTGTTGCTCCGCCGACACCATTTCAAACCGTGAATCGCTTTCAATTATTAGACTCCTATGTTGGTTTGAATTTTTCCAACTGGCAAATTACGTTCGGGCCGCAGACTTTGTGGTGGGGCCCCAGCCTGGGCGGTCCGTTGATGTTCAATGATAATGCCGCGCCCGTGAACATGCTTCGCATCAACCGCGTCTCTCCGTTCAAGCTCCCCAGTGTCTTGGGCTGGCTTGGACCGTGGCGCATTGAGACGTTTCTCGGGCAGCTTACCGGGCACGATTTCGTTTTCCAAACCAACACGGGCCTCCTGGGCCAGTTCGGCCAGCCTCTAAGTCGTCAACCCTTTCTAGATGGATCCAGATTGAGTTTTAAGCCGTTGCCTGATTTTGAGCTCGGTTTTTCTCTCACGGTGGTCTTTGCCGGTGGTCCGACTCCCTTAACCGCTCACACCTTTTTTCATAGTTATTCGCCTGGTCAGGGCAGCCAAGGGGGCATACCGGGCAACACAACGGACCCGGGTGATCGCCGATCGGGACTCGACTTTACATTTCGAATTCCAGGTGTAAAAGATGGGTTGAATTTTTACAGCGAGGCGTTTGTTGAAGACGAGTATTCACCCTTAGCTTATTGGCGGAATGCCGCCATTTGGTCTGGCCTTTACTTGGCGCAAATCCCGAAGCTTAACAAGTTGGATCTTCGAGTCGAGGCTGGCTACACGGATCTTCCCGGCAATCTCCAGACCGGCGCCCCGGGCACCCATTACGGCCCCGGGATTTTCTATTCGAACGGTCGATACCCCAATGGCTCCTATACGAATGGTGGCGATCTGCTGGGCAATTGGATGGGAAGACAGAGTCAGGGCGTTCAGGCATGGAGCAACTACAGATTTAGCCCACGGAGTTTTATTCAGGCCAGCTTCAGGCATCAAAAAGTTAGCCAGCAATATATGCCAGGAGGGGGATCTCTAACTGATGTCTCACTGAGCGCTAACTGCTGGCTCCGAGATGATTTAAGCGTTTCCAGCACATTCCAGTACGAACGTTGGTTATATCCGATCATCACGCCTGGCGCACAATCAAACATTACGACCTCCTTGCAACTGGTTTTCTGGCCGCAGTCTTGGAAAAAGTAGATCAAAGCGTTTGGAGAAGGGAAGACGTGACGCAGACAGCAGTCAAACAGCAGCCTGAGACCGAACCGCAACCGGTTGTGGGAGAGGTTTTGCTGCAGGAAATGCCGATCGAGGATTCGCGCGAGTGGCAAGCGGAACGGCTGCGTTTACTGTGGAAGCATCGTCGGTTTTTTCTTCGAGCAGGGGCGCTCGGTTTGGTTGCTTCAACGCTGGTTGCGTTCTTGATTCCTAAGTCCTTCACATCGACTGCGCAGCTCATGCCACCAGATACTCAATCTTCATCAACTCTCGCGATGATGGCAGCCATGGCGTCGAAAGTCGGCGGTTTGGGATCCGTGGCTGGCGATTTGCTCGGTGTGAAGAGCTCTGGCGCGCTCTTCATCGGAGTTTTGAGAAGCCAGACCGCGCAAGATCGCCTCATACAGCAGTTTGATCTGCGAAAAATCTACGGCAAGCGGCTGATTGTGGACGCGCGAACGAAGCTCGACGAAAATACCTCGGTTTCAGAAGACCGCAAGAGCGGCATTATCACCATCAGCGTGACCGATCATAGTCCGCAGCGCGCAGCTGCCCTCGCAAACGCCTACGTTGATGAGTTGAATTCGCTCGTTGCCGAACTATCGACCTCCTCTGCACATCGCGAACGCGTGTTTCTCGAAGAACGACTCAAGGTCGCTAAGCTCGACCTCGATGCAGCCGTGAATGACCTCGCTCAGTTTTCCAGCAAGAACAACACTCTCGACATCCAGCAGGAAGGCAAAGCGATGCTCGACGCGGCGGGAGCGCTCGCGGGAGAGATGATCGTCGCGCAGTCGGAACTCGAGGGTCTTCGCCAGATCTATACCGACAATAACCCCCGCGTTCGCTCCCTAAATGCTCGTGTCGAAGAACTTCGCAAGCAGCTCGAGAAGCTGGGCGGCGCGAAGGCGAGCAGCGATCGCGACGCCGCACCTGTAGATAGCCGGCCGGCCGATTCCATTTCTGCTCCCCGCGGTGGACTGCCTTACCCCACGATTCATAGCCTTCCTCTCCTTGGGGCAAAGTATGCCGACTATTACCGTCGTGCGAAAATTCAGGAGACTGTTTACGAGCTTTTGACCGAACAGTTCGAACTGGCCAAAGTCCAAGAGGCAAAAGAAACGCCCAGCGTCAAAGTTTTGGATCCGGGAACGATACCGGAGAAAAAATCGTTTCCTCCGCGCTTGCTCATCATCTTGGCGAGCACATTTTTCGTGCTTTCCGGGTGCGTGGTCTGGGTTCTCGGGTCGGATCACTGGAACCAGACGGATCCTAACGATCCGCGCAAGATTCTCGCGAAGGAGATGGTGACGACACTGAATGCGAGAGCGCGCTGGTTCTCGCGGAATGGCGCGGAACACGGCGCGGCGAACGAAAAGGATTTGCAGCGGAGCAACGATCTCCAGCCGCCTACCGAAGGGCCGGCAGATCGTTAGTTTTTTGTAAGTAACAGAAATAAAAAGGGTTAGGTCACATATCGCCCTGTAAGTGACGGGGCGAAGCTGTGAGAGAGCAATGCTGAACGCAACGAGAGTCGAGACCGTAGGCAGGGGGGCGGCGGGAGCGGGGATCTTTGCCGCTGACGGAGTGGAAGCGCTCGTCCAGCCGCGGTGGTATGCGGCGTACACGCGGGCAAACCACGAGAAGCGCGTGGCGGACCAGCTTGCGGAACGCGAGGTGGAACACTTCCTGCCGCAATACGAATCCGTGCGCAAGTGGAAGGACCGCAGGGTGCGTCTGCAGATGCCGCTGTTTCCTGGTTATGTTTTTGTGCATCTGGCGCTGCAAAACCGCTTAAATGTGCTTCAAGTCCCAGGGGTGGCGTGCCTGGTGGGTTTTGCGGGGAAGCCAGCTGCGGTGCCGGAAGAAGAGTTCGCGAAGATTCGCGGATTCTTGAAACTGGGTTTGCGCGCCGAGCCGCATCCGTACCTGAAGGCGGGGCGACGCGTTCGAGTCCGCAGCGGTCCGCTCCAAGGGTTGGAGGGAATTATTTTGCGGCGGAAGAATAGCTGCCGGTTGGTGATCTCGCTGGAGCTGATCCAGCGGGCGATGGTTGTGGATGTGGATGCGGCGGATGTGGAAGCGTTGAGGTAACGGGAGGGGGCCCCACCCCCGGTTTTCTTGTAAGTGTTCATTCCAAAGGGTTTTAAGTCCTTTGTTTTGGAAGTGCGGATTCTAAACGGGTTACGCGCGTGTATTTCGTAAGTGCGGATTTCAAAGGATTTAGCGCAGCCATGAAATGGGGCATGACGTGAAGTGGTCAAACGAAGGGACGGCGGGACGGTCGAGAGCCGAGAAGCAACGGAAGCGGAAAAAGCGCTGAGGTTAGAAAGCACATATAAAGGTAGCATGGATTAGCTAGTCTGTCAATAGCTAAATTAGGTACTGAAAAGAAAAGATTTAGGGCGAACGGGGCGGCGGGTTGATGACGCGAGACAGCGGAGAGAAGAGAGATTTCTCGCTACGCTCGAAATGACGGAGCCGGAGCCGGGCAAGGCAAGGGAAGGGGATCCCGGGAGCTAGCAAGAATCGCAAATGGCTGAAACCAAGGCAAATGGGAATCTGCACCTGACCAGTGGGCGGCTGCTGGCGCGGAATACGGTCTGGAACCTGATCGGCAATGGCGCGCCGCTCATCGTGGCGGTTTTCTCCATTCCCATCCTGATTCATGGGCTAGGGAAGGACCGCTTCGGGGTGCTGACCCTGGCGTGGGCCCTTATCGGCTATGCCAGCCTGTTTGACATAGGACTGGGACGAGCGCTCACACAACTGGTGGCGAAGAAACTGGGGAGCGGAGAGGATCGCGAGATTCCCGCGTTGGTGTGGACCTCTCTCTTATTAATGTTGGCCCTGGGAGTGGTGGGGGCGGCGGTCATCGTGGCCACATCGCCCTGGCTGGTGCATCACGCGCTCAAGATTCCCGAAGCGCTCCAATCGGAGGTAGTCAGCTCCTTCCGACTGCTGGGGTTATCCGTTCCGGTGGTCATCGTGACTGCCGGGCTTCGCGGTTTGCTGGAAGCGCATCAGCGATTCAAGCTTGTGAATGCTTTGCGCATTCCGATTGGCGTGTTTACTTTTGTCGGTCCGTTGCTGGTTCTGCCTTTTTCGAAGAGCCTCGTTTCCGTTGTGGGAATCCTGGTGGTGGGACGATTTCTGGGTTGCTTGGCGCACCTGCTGGTTTGCTTTCGGGTTGTGCCGGAGTTGCGCCGGCGGTTGGCGTGGCATGGGCCTTCCGCAGGGCCGCTGCTGAGATTCGGCGGCTGGATGACGGTAACCAATATTGTGGGTCCTCTGATGGTCACGCTCGATCGTTTCATTATCGGTGCGCTGGTTTCCGTGACTGCGGTGGCTTATTACGCGACTCCGTACGAGGTCGTTTCCAAGCTCCTGCTAATTCCGGCTGCGGTTGTAGTAGTTATGTTTCCCGCTTTCTCCACCAGTTTCGTTAAGGACCAGAGCCGGGCTGCGGCGCTCTATGGCCGTAGCGTGAAGTACATTCTTCTTGCGCTCTTCCCGATCGTCTTGCTGATATTGGCGCTCGCACGGAACGGATTGACGATATGGCTGGGCTCTGATTTCGCTCAACACAGCACGCGTGTTGTCCAGTGGCTCGCTGTGGGTGTGCTGGCGAACAGCCTGGCGCTTGTCCCGTTCTCCTTTGTGCAGGGAATCGGCCGTCCGGACCTTACCGCCAAGTTGCACCTGTTGGAGCTGCCAATCTATTTAGGAGTGCTTTTCTGGCTAATTCGTGCTGACGGCATCGAGGGTGCAGCTATCGCCTGGAGCGCGCGGACAGTCTTCGATGCACTGGCGCTTTTTATTATGGCGCGGCGCTTCCTGCCTACCCGTCCGCCCGTGGCCGTAAGAACGAAATTTCTTCTAGTGTCAGCGGCGGCAGCTCTGTTTCTGGCCGTTTTGCCCCAAGACCTGATTCTGAAAGCAACCTTTTTGCTGATTGCGATTCTGAGTTTTGTGCTTGTGACGTGGTACCTGGTCCTAACACCTGAAGAGCGATCGCTTGCTCAGGACTATCGCTGATGAATTCTGGCGATGATTCCACCGGTGCTATTGGTTCCGGACCGTTTGGGCATTCGAAGGCTAGCTCCCGCTACGAGGGCCCAATCGTTAAGACTTGGGGTGAATACGATAGGAACCGTTTTCTGCTGGACTGGGTTGGAGTCGGGAAACGCGTATTGGAGGTTGGATGTTCGACGGGATATATGTCGCGGGAGTTGGCGGAAAGAGGCTGTTGCGTAACCGGGATTGAGGTGGACCCCCTTGCGGCGGAGCGAGCACGTGCTTACTGCCAAGCGGTGTATGTCTTGAACTTGGATGCGCCTGACTGGATTGCTGGGCTCCCTGAAAGAGGCTTCGACGTCGTGCTTCTCGCGGATGTGCTGGAGCACTTGGTGATGCCAAACGAGACGCTGATGCAGTTGAGTAGGGCTCTCAAGTCTGATGGTGTATTGGTCATTTCCCTGCCGAATGTGGTTCATTGGATCACGCGATTAAAGATTTTATTTGGTCAGTTCGATTATGAGCCGTGGGGTATTTTAGACCACACTCATCTGAGATTCTTTACGGCGAAGACTGCGCGTGCATTGATCGAGGCTGCGGGATATCGCATCACTCGATTTCATCCAGCCATCGGTGGAAGGATGGCTGGCCACGCCCGCCCTGTGTGGCAGTGGCTTGCTCGCATCGCACCAGGCCTTTTCGCGTACCAGATGCTGTTTGAAGCCAAAGATAACAGTTCGAACAGAATATGATCAGGTACGATAGCAGCGCGTCTGGCTGCGCCGAGCTTGGACCAGGCGCTTGGCGGTATGACCTGGCCGTTGCGTACCGGATTTATCCGAGGGTTTCCAAGCCTGCCGTAAGCTTGCCATTTGGTGACGACAAGTTGCGCCAGGCGGAGATCTGCCTGCGTTCGTTTCGGAATTCACTCGGCTCGCTGCGGGTGAAGGTCTGGGCGATTCTCGATGGATGTCCGAGAGAATTTCGGGAGCTTTTCCAACGTTACTTCGCACCTGAGGATCTGGTCCTAATTGAGGTCGATGGGATCGGCAATCAGGCGACGTATGCTAAGCAGTTGGACATCTTGCTTTCTCAGGGCGATGCCGGGGTAGTCTACCTAGCGGAAGATGATTATCTGTATCTGCCAGAGCAGTTCCCGCTGATGCTGCGGTTTCTGCGCGATGGGCAAGGGGTGGATTTCGTCACTCCGTACGATCATCCAGATTGCTATCAGTTAGATTTGCATCGCGAGCCCGAGTGGGTGACTGTTTTCGAGGGGCATCACTGGCGCACAGCAGCGTCGACGTGTCTGACCTTTCTCACGCGGAAGAGCACGCTAGCCAGGTACGAGAGCACGCTAAGGACATATTCGCGCGGGAACAACGACTGCGCAGTGTGGCTGAGCCTTACGAAGCGGCGAGTGTTTAACCCTCTAGCTCCCCTGCGGTTTTTTGCCAAAGGTGAATTCTACTGGAAGATATTTGTGCAAGCATGGCTTTTCTGCTGGCGGCAAATCGTGTTTGGCAGGGCGGCGAGGCTATGGGTGCCGTTGCCCGGGCTCGCGACGCACTTGGCCGCGGGCCTTCTCTCGCCTTGCGTCGATTTTCTTGCGCTGATGCGGGCGGAAGAGTTGGGACGTCAATGCGGTATGGGTGATGTCCCTGGGATTTTACGTGAATCTTTCGATTCTCCTCGTCAGCTATAACAGCAGGCGTTATCTGGCCGACTGTTTAGAGTCTATAAGGCGGTTTGCCCCTCCGGGAATGGAGGTGATCATGGCCGACAATGCTTCCTCCGATGATTCGATCGGATTTGTTGCCCGTGAGTATCCTTGGGTGCGAATCGTCCGCAGTAACCGGAATCTTGGCTTCTCCGCGGCGAACAACTTGGCGGGAAAAGAGGCCTTGGGCAAATTTATATTACTGTTGAACGCTGACACTGTGTTGGTTGAGCCGATTGGTCCGGCGGTCGACTGGCTCGATGGACACCCTGAATACGCCGTTCTCACCATCAATATGGTAAATGGGGAACGCGTACCCAGTGCCTGCACAGGAAGGTTTCCCTCGCCGCTGCGGTTGATACTCTTGGGCAACATGCTCATGGCTCCGGAACAATTCGGCGACAAATACGCCTACGAAGTGGATTGGGTGCAAGGATCTTTCCTGCTCATGCGGGGCGAACAGTGGTCGGCCTTGGGTGGATTGGATGAGAACTACTTCATGTACGTCGAGGACGTAGATCTTTGTAAGAGAGTCCGGGATCGTGGCTTGAAGTGCGCCTATCTTCCTCAGATCCGGTATATACACTTTGGCGGCTATAGCGCGGCGCGCTTTTCAGAACAAGTGAGAGGCCTGAGTATCTATATAAGTCATCACATGAGCGGGATGCGGAGGCTAGTTTCCTGGGGCATCCTGTGTAGCGGGTGTTTGGTAAGGGCCATTTTTTTTCGTGCAAGGGTGCTGCTTGTGGGGGATGAAAAGACCCGGACGATGTCAAGGGCCTCCTGGCTAGCGTTCAAGGGTTTGCTCCACATGGGGTGGTCGTTTTGAAGGCGGAACAGGGAGCGGGACCTTGGATGGGGTAAGCATAAGCGCGACAGGCGTGCCGAGGATGGCCGTCCGTACGGCTGCGCGTGTTCGCTCTTTTGAGAAATACCTGCCCATTGCCGTGCTTTATTTTTTCCTTAACAGTGTAGGCCTGCCCACGGGTTTGTTTTATACCACTCTCTTGTCGCCCTTGTTATTTCTCTGGCTGTTCCGGTGCAGGGAACGGTGGATAACACTCAAATTTGTAATGTGTCTAACGCCTTTCGTTATCGCGCACGCCATCAAGGGAATTGAGTCTCCGTATTACTATGCGCGGTCCAGCATTTTGCTATGGACAGTCTGTATCACGGTGTATGCGTTTGGTCTGGCGCTTCTGAAATGTAAAACCCTGGAGCGACTGTTCGAGCAGTTGATTATTCTGAATTTCTGCGCAGTAGTAATCGCTCTCGTCCTGTTGTTCACCCCGTACCGGGGGACCGTGTGGGACAATACTGACATCGACGACTTGAGCGATGTTTTGCGCCTTAGGCTCTTGAATTCCGAACCCTCGGTGTACGCCCTCCTCATGATGCCTCTACTGGTTTTTGTAGTTCTGCGTCTGCTACAGAATCCAGGAAAACGAAATTTGCTCTATGCAGTCTTGATTGTGATTCCATTTTTACTGTGTCAATCTTTTGGCGGAGTGACGATAGGCCTCGCGGGCATCGGCATCGCAGTCCTGGTTAGATTTCGCCATCTGCTCAAGCAACGCAGGGCACTGTTGATCCTCGCAGCGATGGTTGCGTTGGTCGCGGGGCTTGTGTATGTACCCAACCCCATCTCGAACCGGCTTTTTCTGGTTGCCGCAGGCCAGGACTCCTCTACGGATTCCCGGACGGTTTCTTCGTTTATCGTCGCTTACAGCGTGGCTGAACCGAAAAGCCTGTTATGGGGAGCAGGATTGGGGCAAGCGAAGCTTGCCGACGTGACCGATCTAGGTTTGGCTTTCACCATTGGTGTAATCCCGAACGCGGTCGCAGGCGGATTTGCCGAGCTGGGAACTATCGGGATGCTCATTAAGTTTGCGCTGGAGTTCTATCTTTTTTTTCGCACTCGCGTATATGCGAATTCCTTCAGGCTGGCGATGTTTGTAGTCGTATTCATCACCCAACTTACGGGCAGTTACCTCATGAACGTTCAGGAATATCTGATGTGGTTTCTGGCGTTTGGTCCATTTTTCCCGGAGATGGATTTCAAAAGGGGTGCTCGCTTGAAGATTTCGCACGCATGAGCGCAGCAGTAGCAGAAATTAACTAAAAAGATTGGTGCTTTATTCGGCGTCCTCGCATAGGCCTCGATTTGCACGTAGTCGACGGGATTTACCAGGGGTCGCGAACACACTGTCTTGAGCTGTTTTCGCGGGTCGTGGCCGCCACACCTGAGTGCGATTTCATCGTTCTGGCTGCAGACCCTCAGAGATTGCTGGATTTTAGCGGGCGCTTTAATTCCCCTAATGTCACGTTGGTTGCGATGCCGTATGCTCCGGCGGCAGTAAGGCTTCTTTGGCAGTTGCCACATTTAGCGAGACAACACCGAATGGATCTGCTTCACACACAGTACATCGCGCCCCCCTTTTCACCGTGCCCGACTGCAGTGACAGTTCACGACATTTTATTTGAATCGCACCCGGAGTATTTTGACAAATTATTTGTAGTCCGTTCACGTTTGTTGGTGCGCCGTTCCGTGCGCAAGAGTGCTGATATTTTCACGGTCAGCGATTTCTCGCGAAGGCAGATTGCCGGAATCTTTTGCATCAGTCCCAACACAGTACACACAATCCACAACGGGGTGGATGGCGCGAGGTTCTTTCCGGGTTCGGAAGGAAGGGAGGTCCTAGAAAATTCGGGATTGGAGGCGGGACAGTATTTTCTGACTGTGGGGCGTTTGGAGCCTCGCAAAAATCATGCAAACCTTTTGCGAGCGTGGGCCAGACTGGGGGAGCCGCGGCCCCCTTTGGCGATCGTAGGCCAGCGGCACTTCGGCTACGACGAAGCACTCAATTTAATTCACACGCTGCGGCTAGAGGAAGACGTAGTCGTTCTTGAAGGCATCTCTGATGGGCAACTGCCCGCTATCTATCGCAATGCAAAGGCATTTGTCTATTGCAGCTGGGCTGAAGGCTTCGGCATGCCCGTACTCGAGGCTATGGCTTCGGGCATTCCGGTTATTTCGTCTGCAACCACGGCGTTGTCCGAGATTTGCGCTGATGCGGCCTTGCTCGTAGGTCCGGACAATATCGGTGAGATCAGCAATGCAGTCCGCGAATTGGACCAAAAAGCTGATGTGCGCCAGAATCTGGTTCTGCGTGGATTGGGTAGAGTGAAAGATTTCGACTGGAAAAGTTCCGCTGATATCGTGCGCAAAGTTTATCTCGGGCACTTTGGACTGGCGATGAATGGCTGCTGAAAATTACCTAGATAGTCTGTCATTTGGGGAAGGGCGATGAGGCTAGCTATCCTGGGCGCGAGAGGCATTCCTGCACACTATGGCGGGTTTGAAACTTTTGCGGAGCAGCTAGCGGTACGATTGGTTGAGCGGGGGCACGAAGTCACGGTATTTTGTGAAGCCGCCGGAGAAGCGAATGAGGAGTACAAGGGCGTAAAGCTTCGGCACGTGCCAACTCGTGATCTCGGTCCACTGGTTACGGTGGTGTACGACGCGGCATGTTTATGGCACGCACGGTCCAGCTTCGATGTGATCTACATGCTTGGTTACGGTTCATCGGCGTTTTGCTGGCTGCCGCGCATGTGGGGCACTAGAGTATGGATCAACATGGACGGTCTGGAGTGGGCGCGCGGCAAGTGGGGACGGATTGGGCGAACGTACCTGCGCTGGGCCGAGGCGATAGCCATGTGGACGCCGGACCGGATTATCGCCGATGCAGCTGCTATTAAGGCGAACTTGCAATCGCGCTATCGCAAACTGCCCCCTTGCGATGTGATTCCGTATGGGTGCGAAATTATCAGCGGGGCTCGTCCTGAGGATTTGGAGAGTTTCGGGTTGAAACCGGGGTCCTACTATCTGGTTGTTTGCCGGTTTGAACCCGAGAACCTCATCCGGGAAATAGTGGAAGGTTTCCTGGAGTCCAATACGCAAGCGCGGCTTGTGCTGGTTGGCGAGCACACGCGCAAGAGCGAGTACGTGCAGGCCCTGGGCAAATACAAGAGCGATCGACTTCTCTTTACCGGAACGGTTTACGATGCAACAAGAATTCACGCGCTGCGGTATTTCTGCCGCGGTTATCTGCATGGGCATAGCGTGGGAGGCACAAATCCATCGCTGCTGGAAGCGATGGGGTGCGGCAACGTTGTGATTGCGAATGACAACCCGTTTAATCGAGAAGTGCTTGGCGGATCGGGATTGTTCTTCTCGACTCCGAAAGAGGTCAGGAGTTGTATTGACTCGGTGGATAACAGAGCGGTGGACATAGCTGAGATGAAAGTCAAGGTCGTCGAGCGGGTGAAGGAGTTTTATACGTGGGATCGGATCACGGATTATTACTGCGAGCTCATCTCGCTGGTGGACTCGAAATCGCGAAGCCGGAGCGAGACGATTCAGTGCGCGCCGCTTTACCCGACGAGGTCATTGCCCTTTGACCGCACAAAGTAACTTTTGGACTTGAAGCGCGAACAGAAGAGTTTGGAAATACAACCTCACCAGAACTTCGGTTTCGAAATATTTTTATTGTGAATCGAGAGGAGCGCCGGAACGTATGGCTTATCTCGCAGCGTTTTTGATGTGTGTGTGTCTATCCGTGGTGTGCACGTGGTATGTGCGGAAAGTTGCGAGCGCGCGAGGGTGGATCCACGAGCCGAAGTTGGACAGACACCTGCACACGATTGCGGTGCCGAGGCTGGGCGGGGTGGCGATTTATTTTTCGTTCATGAGTGTGGTGATTCTGGCCGTGGCGATTCCCTACTTTTTAGGGACGGCGGGGCGGCTGCACGCGAAAGGGATGATTGGACTTTTGGGACCGGCACTGATTGTTTTTCTCCTGGGCTTATACGACGACGTGTATTCGCTGAACGCGTACTGGAAGTTCGGAGTCGAAGGGATGGCGGCGATTTGGCTGTATGCGGGAGGCTACGGGATTCACAACGTGGGCTTGATTTATGGCGGGCAAGAGCTCAACTGGGTCTATGGATTGCCGCTGACGATCGTGTGGGTTCTGCTGATTACGAACGCGTTCAACCTGATCGATGGATTGGACGGACTGGCTGCGGGGTCAGCGCTGTTTTCGACGGTGGTTGTTTTTGTGATGTCGCTGATCGTACCGAACCCGCGAGTAGCTTTTCTTGCGATCGCACTGGCGGGAGCGACGCTGGGTTTCTTGCGATTCAATTTCCATCCGGCGTCGATCTTTTTGGGAGATTCGGGAAGCTTGTTCATCGGATTCATGTTAGCGGCGCTGGCGCTGGCGGGATCGCAGAAAGCACCGACGATCGTGGCGGTGGCGATTCCTATCGTATCGCTGGGCCTGCCGATACTTGATGTTGTACTCGCGGTGGTGCGCCGGTTTCTCGCGGGCAAACCACTGTTTGACGGAGACAAGCATCATATTCACCACAAGTTGCTGACGCGCGGATTGTCACAGCGAAATGCCGTACTCACTCTCTATGCAGTTACGGCAGGATTTGGATTCTTGAGTTTGATGTTGCTGGAGCAGCGGAGAGCCACCGCGTTGGTTCTGGCCGTCGCGGGAATTGGGATTTTTCTAGGGGTGCAACAATTGCGCTATCAGGAATTTGCAGAGCTGCTTTCTGTGCTGCAGAGGGTGACGCGACGCCGCCAAGTCATGGCCAATCATGTGTCCATCAGGCAAGCCGCGGAGAGGCTGAGAGAGTGTCAGGATATTGGCGCGATGTGCCAAATTCTGCGCGATACACTTGAACCGATCGGATTTGATGCTGTCCGTTTTCTGAAGTCGGGTGAGAATGGATTTTCCTCGACCATGCTTCAGCCGATGTGCTATCTGCCCGATGGAACCTGGCTTTTTTCCTGGTTCGCGCACGAAATAGCCGAACCTCCGTGGGAGCTGAAACTGGAACTGATTAACGGGTCAGCGAATCGTTGGGGTTACCTTTCTTTGATCCGCATGTCGAATGAAAACCCCTTGCCAGTAGACCTAAATATGTTGACGACGGAGTTTCGGTGCTCTCTGTCTGGAGCGATTGAACGGGCCACTGCTCGTTTGGAAGAATTGGAAATGACTGACGAGGACGGGGCAAAGCGAAGGACTCGTGCGATTGCAGCTGGAACCATGGCTGATTGAAGGCACAAGAGTAAACGCGCTCGACCGAAACGTTCGATTGGTTAGCTGGTCCTCCTACTATTTTTAAGGAGGACCTTCTACAATACCGAATCGCCAACGAGATCTTGACCATAAGGAGCCGATATGAAAGGCATTGTGCTTGCGGGCGGGACAGGGAGCCGGCTCAATCCGCTGACGAAAGTTACAAATAAGCATCTGCTTCCTGTGTATGACAAACCGATGGTGTACTACCCAATCCAGACGCTCGTCAACGCCGGCATCCAGGAAATCCTTTTAGTGACGGGCGGGAAAAATGCCGGGGACTTTCTGCGACTTCTTGGGAATGGGCGCGATTTTGGGTTAAAGCATCTGAACTACACGTATCAAGAGGGAGAAGGCGGAATCGCGGAAGCGCTTGGTTTGGCGGAAGACTTTGCGGATGGCAATCCGGTCTGCGTGATACTGGGCGACAACATCATCGAGATGAATATTTGCAAAGCTGTGAAGGCGTTCAAGCGTCAAGAATGCGGAGCCAAAATTCTCTTGAAGGAGGTTCCCGACGCTGAGAGATTTGGCGTTGCAGAGATTCGCGGGGATTACGTGTTCGGCATCGAGGAAAAACCGCGAATTCCCAAGTCCAACTATGCCGTAATCGGAGTCTATTTGTACGATACCACCGTCTTCGAGAAAATTCGGCGCTTGAAACCTTCAGGCCGCGGAGAGTTGGAAATCACGGACGTCAACAACTTTTACGTTCAGGAAGGAACTTTGACGTACGAATCGCTCGAGGGGTGGTGGACGGACGCCGGTACATTCGAATCCCTCTTGCGCGCCAATAATCTGGTGGCCAAAACAGGCGCCAACAAAATCAGCGATGAGGCTAGTGTTGCCACCCTTGCCGCTCGGAACGTGAGCCAATGAAAATTCTAGTGACGGGTGGCGCCGGGTTTATTGGCTCTAATTTCATTCGACATATTCTTGGAACAGAGCGAGATTACACTGTCGTCAATTACGACAAGTTGACGTATGCCGGAAACCTGGCCAATATCGAGCAGGTCGCCCGGAATCCCAACTACACGTTTGTGAAAGGGGACATCTGCGATGCGCCCCTATTGGAGACCGCGATGCGCGGCTGCGATGCGGTTGTTCATTTTGCAGCCGAGTCCCACGTCGACCGCAGCATCTATGAGCCGTCACCTGTAATTCAAACCAATATCACAGGAACGTTTGTGCTCTTGGAAGTCGCGCGCAAACTTGCCATCTCTCGCTTGGTGCACATTTCCACGGACGAGGTCTATGGAGATATTTCACCCGATTCCTTCGCAGACGAGAATTCTCCGTTGCAACCGAGCAGCCCGTACTCAGCGTCCAAAGCTGGTGCTGACCTCCTCGTTCGATCGTACGTCCGCACTTATAATTTCCCCGCAGTAATCACGCGCTCTTCGAACAATTATGGTCCATATCAATTTCCGGAGAAATTCGTGCCGCTTATGATCACGAATGCCTTGAGCGATAAAGCTCTTCCCATCTACGGCGATGGCAAGCAGCAACGCGATTGGCTGAACGTCGAAGACAACTGCCGAGCAATTCTTGCGGTTCTAGAGAAAGGCAAAATCGGAGAGGTTTACAATATTGGAGGATTAGACATCGAGGAAAATCTGACGATCGTTCGGCGCATCCTGCAACTCACCGGGAAACCCGAAAGTCTGTTGTCCTACGTCAAGGATCGCCCGGGTCATGACCGGCGTTATGCGCTGAACTGCAAGAAAATAGAAGATGAGCTAGGGTGGAAACCTGTCATTTCTCTAGAAAGCGGGCTTCGCCAGACTATTGAATGGTACGAAAATGCCGGACAGTGGCTCGCCGGCGTTAGCGGCGGCGAATATCTCTCGTACTATGAAAAATTTTACGTGAATCGTGAAAGCTCTCTTCATGCGATTGCCAGCGCCGGATCAATGGTTTCTGACTGAGATTTGCAAGGTCTTACATTTAAGCTTAACTGCAGAGATCTGAGCCCAGCAGCGTCGGTGTAAATGCAACGAATAGAGACATCGCTTCCAGGGGTATTGGAGCTGCGGCCCGTTGTTCATCGCGACGCCCGCGGTTTCTTCATCGAAACCTTTCACAAAGCAAAGTTCGCCGACCTCGGCATAGTGGATACTTTCGTTCAAGACAACCATTCGCGTTCCAGCAGTGGGACCCTACGCGGTCTTCACTACCAGCTCCGTCACCCACAAGCGAAACTCTGTCGCGTGGTGGAAGGCGAAGCGCTGGATGTTGCCGTTGACCTACGAGTTGGCTCACCGAACTTCGGAAAATGGACAAGCGTGCTGCTTTCCGCGAAAGAACAGAATCAGATTTACGTCCCGATGGGGTTCGCGCACGGATTCTTAGCGCTGTCGGACACAGTTCAATTCCTCTATAAGTGCAGCGATTTTTACTATCCGGCAGACGAGCGTGGTATTGCGTGGAATGACCCCGATCTCAAAATAGCATGGGGCCTTGCCGCTCCGACTCTTTCGGCCAGAGACTCTGCCTTTTCACCCCTAGATCAAGTTCCCCGCGAATTTCTACCGGAATACCTTTGAAATGAAGCCTGTCATACTGCTGACTGGGAAGAACGGTCAAGTGGGTGGAGAGCTTTTGCGGCTCTTGCCCAAATGGGGCGAGGTGGTCGCGTTCGGCCGCGATCAACTGGATCTTTCTAAACTCGATAATATCCGCCGGACGATACGAGAGGTTAGACCGCAGCTAATCGTCAATGCCGCGGCATATACAGCAGTAGATCGAGCCGAAACAGACGAAGCAACCGCTCAAGCCATCAACGAGAAAGCTCCCGGTCTGATGGCCGAAGAAGCGAAGAAAATCGGCGCGACTCTGTTGCACTACTCGACCGACTACGTCTTCGACGGAACCAAGAGAGTCCCTTACGATGAGGCGGATTCCGCAAATCCGATCAACATTTATGGGAAGACTAAATTTGCCGGTGAGCAGGCGATTCGCAGTTCAGGCGTGCCCTACCTGATTTTTCGCACGGCCTGGGTCTATGCTACGCGGGGCCGCAATTTTCTGTTGACGATTTTGCGCCTTGCAACCGAACGCGAAGAGCTAAGAATTGTAAGCGATCAGGTCGGAGCGCCAACTTGCGCGGCGGACCTAGCGGCCGCGACTTGCAAAATCCTGGCAGGCATCACCGAGCGAAATTCTGGACAATTTGTTTTTTCCGAAGTATGCGGCACCTACCACATGAGCGCGGCGGGCGAAACGACGTGGTATGAGTTTGCGAAGACCATCCTCGAGGCAGCCAGAGCAGCTTCACGCACTCCCATCTGGCTCGCTGACGCTACTAAAGGATGCAGGTTGATTGCTCGGCGCATCATCCCCATCTCCACGGAAGAATTTCGTTCTCCCACGCGCCGCCCGGCCTACTCAGTTCTTTCGAATTCCCGCCTTATGAAGACGTTCGGCATCGCCCTGCCAGACTGGCGTTTTCAGCTACAATGCTGTTTCCTTTCCGATAGCAGCGCGGCAAATATCGCTGCCAACTGCGGCACCGATTAAGACGGACTAGAGCGCATCGACAAGGTTCACAAACACATCGAGGAAACCATTCACCTCATCGAGTAATTTTACAGAATTGTTTTGTTTCTCCGGACGCCGCGGCCATCTCAGCCCGCAGCGTTCTTTTTTATTGCAGCGAATTACAGGCACTTGATGAGCTACTGAAGCTTTTCGTAGACCGCTTTCGCTTCGGCAAGCCGCTTCAGCACAAACTCTTTCTCGGAAGGGGAATTCCAATCGGGATAGTGCGATGTCGTATCGATCGTCCGCTCGATCCACGCCGCAAAATACTTCGCGTCTTCCGGCGAACGCGGAGCCTTGCCGCCTACCGTCACGTACACAGGACTCGTCGTCGCATACACATAATTGTCCAGCACCGGATACTCCGCGTTGTCGCTCGATGTCCGCAGCACGCACCATCCGCTCTCTTTCAGCGGCAGCGTCCCCGTGTCGTCAGCCGAATCGCGCGCTCCCGCAAGCTTCAACGTTTCCACAACTCGCCCGTTGCAAACCACTTCGAAATGATCCACCGGCACAATCGACCGCAACTTCGCCGTAAACGGCACCGAGACCTGCGGGCCGTCGAATTTCAGTTCATCGCCAACCCGCTGTCCGCCAAGCGTAAATTCGATCAGCGGCCCGTTCGTCGCAAACGTCCGGCCTTTTTTCAAGGCATCCATCCAGGCATCCACACTCACCGGCCCGCCCGGAATGGAAGCGTATACGCGGTCCATTCCGACTTGACCACGAATCGGCGCCGCGTAGTCCGTCGTCGCATCCGTCCCTGCTCCTGCCGGAACGTGAAAACCGAGATTCAGCAGACGGTACCACACCGCTGCCGTTGATCTATGGTCGCTGAATCCAACAATTTCCATATAATCCAGTTTTCCCAGCGCGACGTCGACCGGCAGCTCATCCGTGATTCGTTGTGGAGGATCCGCAAACGGGTCCGGCACTTCGTCAAATGGATGCACCGCTCCCACCAGCGCTCCCTGTGCGTGCGCCATGTCATATACATCCGCATTCATCGGATACAAACTCGCGGCCGCCGTGTTCGGATACCCCGCATATCCCGGCAAAATCAAATTCAGCAACCCGCGATGCCCCCAATAGCTCGTGTGGAATTCCTGTCCCACCAGGTCCGTGGCGTTCCACGAGAAATATTTCAGCACTTCGTTGAATAGCGCGGAACGAATGTCTGGAAATCTCTGCTCCTTGTTCACCACGAGGTTGTTGACGATACGTACTCCCTCGCCTTCCGCTTGCTCCAGAAGAATTTCGCGCTCGCTTCTATAAGTACCGCCGTAGTTCATATGCACGTGCAAATCGCTGCCCACCCATTTCGGTCCCGGGCCCCGTCCCCAATCGAGTTTTTTCAAATGAAACGTCAGATCGCTTGAATTCGCGGTTCTCGAATCGATCGTCCGATGCAACGTGCCGTACTCAAAGCCCTTCGTCACGTCGATCGTAAGCGGCCCTTCCGGCGCTTCTATGCGGATGCCCTCCGGATAGCTCTTTGCGTAGAAATAATGAGCCCCGAACGGTGCGCGGCTTCGATCGTACCCGTCATCCGCCTGAATCCACGTCCATTCCGCGTTAGGCGCGTAGAAATGCCCTCTTTCATCCGTAACGGAGATGCGCGCAAACTGCGGCTTGCCTTTTTCGTCCACCACGGAAAGTCTTAGCGTCGCTCGCCGTCGCAGGTAGGCTCGCTTCTCAATTGCCAGCGCTTTCTCTTTCCCGCTCCCAAACTCCTGAATTGCCAGCTTGGTGTTCCATTCCTTATTGGAAATAAACGCAAGCTTCTTGCCGTCAGGCGACCAGCGCACATTCGTCGCATCCCAATCCCCGTAAGAGATCGGAAACGCATCGCCGCCCTTCGCGGGCATCACCCATAAGTTGTGCCACTGCCGCCCGAGATACGAGCTGTAAACCATGCGCGATCCGTCCGGCGAAAAATCCGGACGTGCCTTCCAATTCGTCTCTTCATAATGAATCTCGTGCGCCTCGGCGCCGGGCTCCGCGCGCATCCTCCAAAATCCGCCCGTCCCGTGAATGTGCCCGCGATTTGATATAAAAAGAATTTCCTTGCCGTCGCGCGTCCACACCGGACTGATTTCCGTGTCATACGCGCTGTAGTAATAGCGCGGCAAATCGCTCTTTGTTTCCCCCGTCAGCCGCACCACGTTCTCGAGTTCTCCTTCGTTTACATCGGCGCGAAAAATATGAAATCGCTTGTTATACGAAGTGGAAACAAAAACAATCCGTTTTCCATCCGGCGACCACCGCGGTTCCACGTTCATCGCGCCGCCGCTCGTCAACTGTTGCGATTTTTCGGAACCCAAATCCAGAAGCCACAATTCCATCGCATCTTTCTGATACGAGACATAAACGACGTTCTTTCCATCTGGGGACCAATCCGGCTGGTAGTCGTATCCCAGACCGTCCGTGACCTGCTGCCCCGTTTTCGAATCAATTTTCTGGCGCCACAGCGACCCTGCCATCGAGTACACCACTTCGCCCGAGTCCGGCGACCACGCCACGCTACTTGGGCCGCTCGTCAATTGCGGTAAATACATTTCGCGGAAATAATAAGGATGCGGTAGATCAATCTGTTGGAGCACGGGGCGACGCTGTGCGCACACCGGCAAGACTGCCGCGGCAAGCGCAGCAAGAAAAAGCAAACCTCGTTTGAGCACGTTAAGCTAAGCCCGCTTTGGAGAGGGGCAATTCTCGGATGCGCTTGCCCGTCGCGGCAAAAATGGCGTTGCAAAGCGCTGGTGGAAAAGCGGGCAAGCCCGGCTCGCCCACTCCTCCTGGAGGGGCATCGCTCGGCACAATGTATACGTGCACTTCGCGCGGCGCGGTATTCATTCGCGCCATCGGAAAATCGTTAAAGTTGGATTGGTCGATCATGCCGTTTGTAGCGGTAATCGCTCCATAAAACGCAACGCTGGTCCCCATCACCGCCGCGCCCTCGAATTGATTCCTAACCATATCCGGATTCACGACCGTTCCGGCATCTAGCGCGGTGTCCACGCGGTCGACATGTACGTGCCCCGCATCATCCAGATGCATCTGCACGACGGACGCGACGTACGTCAAGAAGCTGCGGTGCAGAGCTAACCCCATCCCAACCCCGTTGCCCTGTTTTTTCTTTCCCCATCCCGATTTCTCCGCCGCCATTTCCACCACCCGCTTAAATCGCGCCGTGTCGATCGGATATTGCGCATAGTCCTGTCCATAATTCGAATAGTCCTTCGGCAGTTCAGTCTTTGGAATGATGCGGTCGGGCCCCAAAAGTTGCAGCGCATATTCGACGGGATCTTTTCCTGCCGCGTGCGCCAGTTCATCTTCGAAGGACTGAATCGCAAAGGCATGGTAAATGTTCGCCACGGAGCGCAGCCATCCGATGCGAACGTGCGCCGTGGCCGGCCCGTTTTCGGAACGGTGATTCGGAATTGCAAACGGCAAGTCGCTGAAACCTAGCCCCAGTTCATCCGCATCCGAGTACATTTCGCCGGCTTTAAACGTCGAACCGATGGGAGGAAACACTGTTCGTTGCAGCCAGGCCGTTGGCTTTCCGTCGTCGCCCAGCGCCGCTTTCATATACATCGCGGAAACCGAATGGTAAGTGTCAAACTTGATGTCGTCCTCGCGGCTCCAGACTACTTTTACCGGCTTGCCAGTTTTTTTTGAGAGCACCGCCGCTTCAACCGCAAAATCGGGAAACGATTTTCGCCCAAAGGCGCCTCCCAAAAGCGTGACGTTCACCGTCACATCTTCCTTTTTCGCTCCAACGGCTGCCGCGATCGCGTCACGCGCACCCACCGGACTTTGTGACGGCGCCCACACCTCTACTTTTCCCTCTTTGTAAACCGCGAGCGCCGCGGGCGGCTCCATCGAAGCGTGCGCCAGCAGCGGCGCGTAATACTCCGCCTCAACGATCTTTCCGCCTTTCGCAAACGCCGCGTTTACGTTGCCAACTTCGCGCACCACTTTTCCCGGTTTCCGCGCCGTTTCCTGCAATTCCTTTTTGTACGGATCGGAGCTGAAAACGCTGTGCGAACTGTTCTCCCATTCGATCTTCAGTTTATTCTTGCCCTGAAACGCTGCCCAGGTGTTGTCTGCCAGCACGGCCACGCCGCCGAGTGCCTGATAAAGGACAGGCGGCTTGAATGTGTCGATGGTTGCGGTTTGCTTCACGCCGGACACCGCCAGCGCCGCCGAATCGTCCAGCGATTTCACGGTGCTGCCGAGTACGGGCGGATGCGCGACGCTCGCATAGAGCATCCCTGCCATGTGCATGTCCTGCCCGTATTTGGCTTTGCCCGTGCACAAATCTTTCAAGTCATAACTCGCTGCGGGCTTTCCGATGTAGCGCCATTCGCTGCGCGGCTTCAGCTTCAACTCCTCTTTCTTCGGCACGTCTAGTTTGGAGGCTGCAGTTGCAAGGTCGCCGTACCCAAGCTTTTTTCCTGATGCTTTGTGAATCACATGGTGAAGTTCCGTCGAGCACTCCGTTGCAGGCACGCTCCACTGCTGCGCCGCCGCGCGAACCAGCATCAGACGGGCCGTGGCTCCCGCTTCGCGCAGCGGTACAAAAAAGCTTGTAACGGAATGCGAGCCATCCGTGTCCTGGTCGCCGTATTTCTCCGCGCCGATGGCCTGCACGACTTTTACGCGCGCCCAATCGGCATCCAGTTCTTCCGCAACGATTCGCGGCAAAGACGTGCGCACTCCATTCCCCATCTCCGAGCGGTGTGCGATGACGTATGCCGTTCCGTCCGTGCCGATTGCCAAATAGACGCTAGGGTGCAGCGGAGCTTTCTCCGACGACGGAAAGGGATCGCCCGCGCCGCCGCTGGCTGCCGTCGCGAAAAGCTGCTCCGGCATTACAGAAACGCCGAGGACAAACGCGCCCGCTCCCAGCATTCCTTTTAAGAAATCGCGCCGGCTATTGCCGGTCTCGCGTTCGTTCATGGAAATGCTTTCGATGCGAATCATAGCGCCCCCACTCAGGATGCAAAACTCTCTTGCCAACTCTAGTGCATCATCCTACAGCCAACCCCGAAACTTGCAACCACGGTTGCCTAGGACTCCTGCCACGCACCGATCGCGCGGCGCAAATCCACGAGCTGGCCTAGGTGATAGGAGTTGTGGTCCGCAAGAAGCAGCGCTTCGCGCAAAATCGTTTGGCCTTGGCCATGCGGTATTTTGACGAACAGATTGGTGCGAGGGTTTCGCACCAGGCGGACCATCTCTTCCAAATCGCGCTGGAACGCCGCCACGCTTTCGTTCCAGGCTGCGTCATTGGCCGGCGCAGGTGTTTTTGGCCAGTATCCGTCCGGAAAATTTGGCGAGACGTGTTTTGGATTTTTGCTGAAGTCCACGATGTCCCACTGCGCGAGCCGCGCGTGTTCGAGCAACTGCCAGCCCGTATGCGGCAGCGCGTTCGCGAATGTTCCATATTTCTCAGCAGGGAAATCGTCCAGAGCATCCATGAAATGGACGTGAGCGCCTCCGCCTTTTAGCAGGTAAACCACCTGCTCGCGCAAATCGCGGTCTGAATTCCGCAGCGGCTTCTGAGAAACTTTTTTCGTTGTTTTTCTTGCAGCTTTTTTGGTTGTCTTTTTCTTTTTCATTCGGGCTTCCTGGAGATCAGCACCTGTTGCGGCATTCCAGTGACTGGGTGCAAAGTGGTTTTCGCAAAACCTGCAGTTGCAAACATTTGTTCGTACTCCGAAAAAGTATAGGCATCTCCGGCGTCGGTCCCCACGAGCATGTTGAGGCTGAACGCCGCTGCTGCCGGCGGAGTCACGCGGTCTTCATTGGGCACAAACTCGAGAGTGACGGCTTTTCCACCCGGTTTGAGCGCCGCATAAACACGGCGCATAAGCGTCTCGCACGTTGGCATATCGAAATGATGGAAAATATTCGTCAGCAGAACAAAGTCGTACCCGGTGCCAAGATCGGTTTCAAAGGCGCTTCCTGGGCGTATCGTGTGGCGCCCGGAAACTCCAGCGGCTTGCGCATTCTCTTGCGCGACCGCCAGCACGGACGGCCAATCGACGGCGACGATTTTCGCGTTTGGATTTTTCTTGGCGATGGTGATGCCGTACATTCCGTGGCCCGCGGCGATGTCCAACACACTGCAGGGCTTGCCTTCCGCGCAGCCAATGATTTCAGCGATAAAATTCGCGGCGGGTATCGTGAGCCGCGCCATCGATCTCGCGAACGCGACCCATACTTCATCCTGTGGCTTGGAGTTGTCTCCCTGCGCTCCGACCGTTCCACCCTTCCGCACCGCTTCGGTCAAAGCTTCCGTATTTTCCTTGTGCCAGCCGCTGCCGAGAAATCCGGTCACCGCGACAAGAGAAGCAGGCGAGCGCCGGTCGAGAAAAAGTGCAGACTCGTCAGTCAGACCGTAATGCCCGCTTTCTTTTGTGAGGAGGCCCATAATCGTCAAATAGTCGCAGAGGATACGCAAGCCGCGCTCCGAAGCGCTGGTCTTCGCGGCCAGGAGCGGCGGAGTATTTGCGCCCTCCCCGATGGCGGTGAAGACGTCCAGCTCGATTCCCGTTTTCAGTGCTTGTGTGTTCTGAAACGCATTCATGAGAGCGAAGATGCGTTCCGGGGACGGTCGGCTCGTCGTGGAAGGTGTAGCCATCAAGTTGGTCTCCGTTTGTAAAGCCTTGTGCGTTCAAATATACACCGAGGGCGGGGTCTGCCAGCTATCTCAATTCCATTGCTCCACTCTGGCTCCGGCTGGCATACTTTCTCTCCCCGCACGACGTGCGGGGAGCAAATTATGAAACGTGAATATCACCGCTGGTATTCTCCGCGGGTGGGCCTTGAGATGGGCGTCATTGTCCACGGGCACTGGGGACAGCCGATTCTCGGATTTCCGACGAGCGCGGGCGATGAGACGGAGCTGGAAGGTCAGAGTATGATCGGGGCGCTGGCCGATTTCATTGAGGCCGGGAGAATAAAATTCTTCAGCATAAATTCCATCAACGGGCTCAGCTTTTATAACAAAGGCGCGCATCCGTTTCATCGGAGCTACGTACAATCGGTTTTTGATTCCTACCTTCGGGAAGAAGTCGTTCCTTTCATTTGGGACAATTGCCAGAGCCTGGGGATCGCTATTTCCACGATGGGCGCGTCCTTCGGCGCGTATCACGCTGCCAATTCGCTGTTCAAGCATCCTGATGTGATCAAACGGTGCTTTGCAATGTCCGGCGTGTATGACGTCCGCAATTTCATGGACGGGATGTACGACGACAATTTCTACTTCAACAATCCTGTGGATTATCTCGCGAACTTGAACGATTCCTGGGTCTTGGGACAGCTCGCTTCGTGCGACATCCACATTAGTACCGGCACAGGTCAATGGGAGAACAGCGGACCTACGTATCGATTGTCCGAGATTCTTTCGGGCAAGGGGATTCGGCATTCGCTCGACAACTGGGGCCCGGAGGGCGGGCATGACTGGCCGTATTGGAAGCATCAGATGCGCGAGTATGTAGCCCGGCTATTCTAAAACACTCCCCAAAAATCGCGTAAACGGCTTTCCGGCAAGTCGGCGCGTGAGTTCGCCGTTCAATGCTACGGCAAATCCTTCAAGACAACATTGCATGAGGGGGCGGTGGGAATGTATGCGTGGTAGCCGACTCAAGAACGAGCTTTATTTATGTTGGGTTAAGGTCGAAATGGGAGAATTGCCGCTAGAGTGAATCGTTCTTGCCTCGATCTTTCGTTGGCAAGGCGGGCATCCGCGAAGTAACCTGTCCGGTGAACGCATCCTGGAGAGAAATTTGGTTAGAAACGAGGAGTTGCGGTGAATTACTCGGCTTTATTTCGGTCGGCACTGGTGGCGCTGCTTCGGAACAAGATGCGAAGCGTGTTGACGGTGCTGGGGATCACGATCGGGATCGCGGCGGTGATTTGCGTTGTGGCGATTGGGAAGGCGGGACAGGCGCGCGTCGAGCAGCAATTAAACAATTTGGGTGACAATTTTGTTTGGGTAGAGGCGGGAGGACGGGCGGTCAACGGGGTGCGGACGGGAACGCACGATACGAAGACGCTGGTGTATGCGGATGCGGTGGCGATCAAGAATCAGGTTTCGCTCATCAAGAGCGTGTCGCCAAATGTGGACGATCCTGTTCAGGTGATTTATGGGAATCAGAATTGGCACACGTCCTACCGCGGAGTTTCGCCGGAATATTTTGAGATAAAGCGCTGGTTTGTGGATCAGGGGGCGGTGTTTTCGCAGGACGATGTGGACCGGGCGGCGGATGTGTGCGTTTTGGGGCGGACGGTGCGGGATCAGTTGTTTGGCGTGGAAGATCCAGTGGGGAAAGTGATTCGCGTAAACAGTTTGCCGTGCAAGGTGGTGGCTACGGTTCAGCCAAAGGGGCTTTCGCTATCCGGGCAGGACCAGGACGACACCATCATCATTCCCTTCACCACGGCGCAGAAGAAGCTGAAGGGAATCACTTGGCTGGACGACATTTTGTGTTCGGCGGTGTCGCAAGACGCGGTAAAAATCGCGGGGCAGGAAGCGACGGCGGTTTTGCGCGACCGGCATCATTTGCGGCCGGAAGAAGAAGATGACTTCAACATCCGGAATCCGGAAGACATTATTCAGGCGCAGTTGGATGCGAGCAAGACTTTGACGATTTTGTTGATCGCCATTGCTTCGGTTTCATTGCTGGTTGGTGGGATCGGGATTATGAATGTGATGCTGGTTTCCGTTACGGAGAGGACGCGGGAGATTGGAGTGCGGGTGGCGGTGGGAGCGACGGAAGAAGCGATACAGCTTCAGTTTCTCGGGGAATCGATCATGCTGAGCCTTGTGGGAGGCGCGGCGGGCGTTTTGTTTGGGATTTTTGGGTCGTATTTGGTGGGACAGACTTTGCACTGGCCGATGGAGATGTCGGTGGAATCGATTGTGGTGGCGGCGGTGTTTTCGGTGGCGGTGGGCGTGTTTTTTGGATATTACCCCGCGAGAAAGGCTTCTTTGCTCGACCCTATTGAAGCGCTGCGGTACGAATGAAACCTCTTCGAAATATCGATTCCAGGGACAATAAATGAAGATAAAAGGGCGATGGCTGATTTTGGCGGGCGTTGTGGCGGCTGTTGGGATATTTGCCGCATTCGGGCTGAATCGCAACGCGCAGGCGCAACACTTTACGGCGAAAGTAGAACGCGGAGAGATTGATGATGTGGTGGAGGCGACGGGAACCATCAACGCGGTGATCACGGTGCAGGTGGGTTCCCAAGTTTCGGGCAGCATTGCAAAGCTGAATGCGGATTTCAATTCGCGAGTGCACAAGGGCGATATCGTGGCGCTGATCGATCCTGCTTTGTTTAAGGGAGCGCTGCTGCAGGCTGCGGCGGATTTGGAAAACGCGAAGGCTAACCTGGTGGCGACGCGGGCCAATCTCGAGAAGGCAAAGGCCGGATTGGTGCAGACGAAGGCGGATTACGATCGCGCGGTGCGGTTGACCAAAGATGGGGTGATGAGCCAGCAGCAGTTGGATCTCGCGAAATCGAACTATGACGCGGCCAACGCGACAGTGGGTGGAGCGGCGGCAAATATCACGCAGGCGGAGGCACAGGTCAGCCAGAAGGACGCGGCTGTGGCGGTGGCGCAGACGAATTTGGATTATACGGTAATTCGCTCGCCAATCGACGGGACGGTTGTGGCGCGGAATGTTGACGTGGGGCAGACGGTGGCGGCGTCGCTGCAAGCGCCGACAATTTTTACGATTGCGCAGGACCTGACGAAAATGTGGGTTTATGCGAAGACGGACGAATCAGATGTGGGAAACATCAAGATTGGGAAGCCCGTCAGCTTTAAAGTGGATGCATTTCCGAAGGACACGTTTCACGGAGCAGTAAGCCAGGTGCGGATGAACGCAACGACTGTGCAGAGCGTAGTGACCTACGACACGATTATTGAGTTTGCGAATCCGGAATTGAAATTGTTTCCCGGGATGACGGCGTACGTGACCATTCCGGTGGATACCGTGAAGAATGCGATGAAGCTGCCGAACACGGCGCTGCGGTACAAGCCGCCGATGTCGGCGGAGGAGATTCTGGCGATATACAAACAGTACGGGATCGACGGTGGCGAGCAGAAGCAGACAGTTGAGGAACCAACGGCGGGTGGGATTGTTGTGGGAAATACCGGGCAAGCTGCCGCAGGGGCGCAGAATCCGCCGCGTGTACCGAAACGAGACAGCGCTGTGGTTTGGAAGTTGCACGCCGATAACACGATGGAGCCGGTGAAGGTATCGCTGGGAATTACGGATCATGCGTATACGGAAGTGAGCCGCGTTCTTACAGGGGCGCTGAAAGAAGGGGACGACGTTATTATTCGGTCCGTGGCGCCGAAATCGCAGGGGCTGGGCGGAATACGGCGGTAAGCGTTACCAAAGCAAGACAATTCCAAGGATATCGATGGCGGCGATCAATCAAGTGCAGGAGTCGGCAAGCGGCGCTGCGGCTGGCGCGGTGATACGCGTCGAAGACGTGCACAAATATTATGACTTGGGCGAAACACGCGTGCACGCACTTCGCGGCGTAAGCGTTGCAATTGGGCGCGGGGAATTTGTGGCGATTATGGGGGCGAGCGGGAGCGGGAAGTCGACGTTCATGAATATGCTGGGGTGTCTCGACCGACCGAACGCGGGGCGCTACTTGCTTGAGGGGACAGATGTTTCGCAGCACGATAAGAAGGCCCTTGCTTTGATTCGAAACCAGAAGATTGGATTTGTTTTTCAGGGATTCAATTTGCTGGCGCGCACGACGGCGCTGGAAAATACGGAGTTGCCGACGTTGTATACGAAAATCGACAAAGTGGAGCGCGAGAAGCGGGCTGCGGAAGCTTTGGCGATGGTGGGATTGACGGAACGGGCGCAGCATTTTCCCTCGCAAATGTCCGGAGGGCAGCAGCAGAGAGTGGCGATTGCGCGGGCGCTGGTGAATCGTCCCTCGATTTTGCTGGCGGACGAGCCGACGGGGAATTTGGATAGCCGGACGTCGGTGGAGATCATGGAGATTTTTCAGAATTTGAACGACAAAGGGTTGACCATCGTGCTGGTTACGCACGAGCACGACATTGCGCAGTTTGCTAAGCGAGTTTTGGTTTTCCGCGATGGAAAAATCAGAAAAGACGATTCCGTGACCAATCGACCGAGGGCTTCGCAAGTGCTGCAGAGTTTGCCAACGCTGGAAGATTAAGATAACGCAGGCAGAGTAAGGTGAATTGTGTGGTAGAACATGGCCGGGCGGAAGGGTGTGTGTTGCGAGGCAGGGCGAAGGCGAGGAGGTCGAGGATGGGACGCGTGAATCGGATGAACGAGTTGATCAGATGTGCGATTGTTGCGGCGCTGGTGTGTGCAGCGGCTGGGGCTTCGCCGCGTGTGTTTGCCGCAGAAAAGGAAACGGCACTTGCGGTTAGGAATTTGCGCTGCGAGTACAAGGTGGATCCCATGGGGATTGATGTGCGGAAGCCGCGATTGAGCTGGGACTTGGTTAGCGCGGAAAAGGGAGTGATGCAGACTAGCTACGAAGTGAGGGTCGGCGGGTCGGAGGCGGAGTTGGCGAGGGGGAAGGCGATTTGGGCTAGCGGGAAGCAGGCGTCGGATGCGTCGATTCAGGTGGAGTATGGAGGGCCGGCGGTTGCAAGCGGACGGATTTATTATTGGCAGGTGCGTGTAGCGGATAACCATGGGCATTTGTCGGAGTGGAGCAAGACGGCGCGGTGGGAGATGGGATTGCTCGAAGCGGGGGATTGGAAGGCGAAATGGATTACGCCGAATCTTGCGGAGGATGAGAAGAAATCGAATCCGGCGCCCATGTTGCGGCGGGAGTTTTTGGTGAATGGCAAGAAAAAAGTGGAACGGGCGCGGCTGTATGCGTCGGCGATGGGCTTGTATGAGTTGGAACTGAACGGGAAACGTGTGGGAGAGGAATATTTTACTCCGGGATGGACGGCGTACGACTTTCGGTTTCAGTACGAGACGTACGACGTGACGGGACAGTTGAAGAGCGGCGCGAACTGCCTGGGAGCAATGCTGGGAGATGGATGGTTCCGAGGAAGGAGCGGGTGGGAAGGGAAGAGGGATCTTTACGGGAAGAAATTGGCGCTGCTGGCGCAACTGGTGATCCGGTACACGGACGGGACGCAAGAGATGGTGACGAGCGACGAGAACTGGAAGGCCGCGACCGGGGCAGTGGTGTGGTCGGATATTTATGATGGCGAAGAATATGACGCACGACTGGAGAAGACGGGATGGAGCGCTGCGGGATTCGACGACAAGGATTGGAAAAGCGTGGCGGCGATAAATGCGCCGAAAGCGAAAATTGTAGCGGCAGCGGGACCGCCGGTGAAGGAGATCGAAGAGCTCAAGGTTGCGAAGGTGTTCAAAACGCCTGACGGGGACACGGTTCTCGATATGGCGCAGAACATGGTGGGGTGGGTGAAGTTTCGCGTGACGGCGCCAGCGGGAACGACGATCTCGCTGCGGCACGCGGAGGTGCTGGACAGCAAGGGGAATTTCTATACGGCGAACTTGCGGACGGCGAAGGAGACGATCCGGTACACCACGCGCGGCGGAGGAACGGAAGTGTATGAGCCGCACTTTACGTTTCAGGGATTTCGCTATGTTGCGGTGAGCGGATGGCCGGGAGAAGTGAAGCCCGAAGATTTTACGGGAGTGGTGGTGCATTCGGCCATGGAAAGGACGGGAACATTTGAGAGTTCGAGCACGCTGCTGAATCAGTTGGAGCACAACATTATCTGGGGACAGAAGGGAAATTTTGTGGATGTGCCGACGGATTGTCCGCAGCGGGATGAGCGGCTGGGATGGACAGGAGATGCAGAAGTGTTTGCGCCGACTGCGTCCTTTAATTTCGATACGGCGGCGTTTTATACGAAATGGCTGAGGGACGTGGCTCTGGATCAGGAGGACGACGGCGCGGTCCCGTTTGTGATTCCGAACGCCTTGACGCACGACACTCGGAAGGGAGCGGCGGCGTCGGCGGGGTGGGCGGACGTGGCGGTGGTTTTGCCGTGGACGGTGTACCAGGCGTTTGGGGACAAACGGATTTTGGAGGAGCAGTATCCGAGCATGAAGGCTTGGGTGGAGTACATGCGGCGGCAGGCGGGGGAAAAATATATCTGGAGCAATGGCTTCAGTTTCGGGGACTGGCTCGCATTTGCTACGACGAGCGCGGATTATCCTGGGGCGACCACAGCAAAGGATTTTTTGCAGACGGCGTATTTTGCGCGGTCGACAGAATTGTTGGCGAAGACAGCAGCGGTGCTGGGGAAGCGCGAAGATGCGGCGGAGTATGCAGCGCTGGAAGAGAAAATTCGGGCGGCGTTTGTGAAGGAGTTCGTGACGCCGAATGGGAGGCTATCGTCGGATACGCAGACGGCTTACGCGCTGGCGCTGGAGTTTGATCTGTTGCCACCCGCGATGCGCGCGGGGGCGGCAGCGCGGCTGGCGGAGGACGTGAGGAAGTTCAAACATTTGACGACGGGATTTTTGGGGACGCCGGTGTTGTGCAAAGCGCTGAGCGATTACGGATATTTAGATGAGGCGTACATGCTGCTAAACCGGAAAGAGTATCCGTCATGGCTGTACCCGGTGACACAGGGCGCGACAACGATTTGGGAGAGATGGGACGGCCAGAAACCGGACGGGAGTTTTCAGGATGTTGGGATGAATTCGTTCAATCACTACGCGTATGGAGCGATTGGAGAATGGATGTATAGCGTGGTGGCGGGGATTGAGATTGATGAGGCGGTGCCGGGTTACAAGCATATTCTGATACAGCCGCGTCCTGGCGGTGGATTGACTTCTGCGAAGGCGTCGGTGGAGAGCATGTATGGGCTGGTGGCGTCCGGTTGGGAGATCGCGAATGGAAAGATGATCTTGAAGATTGAGGTGCCTGCGAATACGACGGCGACGGTGCGTTTGCCGAAGGCAAAATTGGAGGAAGTAAGCGAGGGAGGGAAGCCTCTAACGGCCCGCGCGGATGTGTCGAAGGCAAAGCAGGCAGAGGATGCGGTGGTGCTGCAACTGGGGTCGGGAAAATATGTGTTCGAGAGTTCATATCGAGTAACCAAATAAAACTTGTGAGCGCGCCAAACGATCGCGCTTGGCGAAAACGACCTAGATCAACTTAGAAGAGACTTAGGACTAGCCGAGGCCGAGATGGTCGAGTTGATAGTGGCCTTTGGAGATGACTTGATCTTCGTCGATCCAGACATCGCAGTTGCGGGTGAGGACGTCGACGTGGGTTTTCGATTTCCAGTCGGCGTGGGTCTGGCTCCCGTAGGGGTCGCCAAAGGCTATGTGCACGCCGGGGAATTTTTCGTCCTGGAGAAGGATGCCGATCATCGCGGATAGGCCGAGGTTGGTACCGAAGGCTAGTTCGCCTACGCGGTCGCTATTTTCGTCGGTGTGGCAGTATTGCCAGAATTCCTCTTCGAGGTCTTTGCGAGCACAATCGACGCCGGTGAGGCGGGCGCCTTCTATTTTCAGGACCAAGGGCGTGGTTTGCAGGTCGCCATACTTTCCATTGAAATGGTCGCCGGCGGTGGCATCGCAGATAAAGGTGCCGTCTACCGTGGCCGGCGTCGTGAAGACTTCGCCGGCAGGCAAGTTGGACCAGTAGCGCGGGCTGATCAGGCCGCTGGTCTTCACCCAGTCGAGGCCTCGGTCGAAGTGCGCGGCGAATGATGTGCCCGCTTCGGTTTTTACCGTGAGCGTTTCGGCGCGGAGCATACGTTCGCGGAGCTTGTCGCTTAGGCGGTCCACCTGGCGATAGTCAGCGCGCATTCCTTGCTGCATGATTTCGGGAGTTACGCCGACCATGTGGGCGTAGCGGATTTGGCGACGCTCGACGACGCGAACGATAGCCATGCGCGCGCCAAGTTCGCCGGGTTGCGGCGTCATGCACATGGCACCTACGTCGGCCGTCTCGAGAGCTTGTAGGACATCCGCCGGCGCGGCGGTCATGGGGCGCGGGCCAAAGTCTTCCAGAAGCAAACCTGTGTAGCGTGCGTGACGGTCTTCGATGGCCGCGGCGATGCTGGCGGCGACGGTGCGGCTGGTTTCGTCAGCGATGAGGGCCACGTGCTCGCCGGGGCGGATGCTCAGGCAAGTTTCCACGGCATTCTTAGCGCCGGGCATTAACTCTGGGTCTGGGTGGCCAAAGTACATCTCTTAATTTTACAAGAATTAGTGGAAATTTGAACAGGCGTTAATGAGTTTGGCCGCTGTTATGGAAACAAGCCAATCATCGATTCGGCTTTCGCTGATCAGGATTAGACCGTTCGCGGACTGACCCGAAATGCGGGGACTTGGCCTCCGCCGCTGGTGACGTTGGCTAGGCCGGTGGCGCTTAGGCGGGTAAGAAAGCCGCCGAGTTTTCCGCGGAAAAGGTAGGGGGCGAAATCCACAAGCATGTCGCGGTAGTCGACTTTGCCGACATTGGCGATATAGGGAAAAACTTCACGACGGATGGGGATGCGTTCCTGGACGATCCAGGCGCCGTTTTTTGCGGAGAGGGCACGGCCAATCGCGGTGTCCCACGCGGCTTCGTCGGTTTCCCATCCGAGAGTTACGCCGGAGCCGCCGTATTCGTCGCTGGGCTTGAGGACGAGGTTTTCGCGCTCTTTGCCGATGAAGGCGAGGAGTTCCACCGGCTGGCCATAGTGCGAGGTCTTTACGTCGGCTACCACACGGGTCCAGGGAATGTGGCGGCGAATGAGTTCGCGTTCGTCGTGGGAGAAGAGCGCGCCGTTTTGCTCGTCGGTTAGGACGGCGAAGAAGGCTTTTACGTGGGGAATTTTGCAGCGGAACGTGTTGGCTACGCAGACGGCGTTGGCGGTATAGGCTTTGACGAGGGCGGCGCACTCCGCAGGCTTGGCAACGATATCGTTGATCAGGACCCTGCGGTAAACGAGATCAATTTTTTTATCGTGGGCGACTAGCTTCTGGCCGTCGAATTCGAGTTCGCGGGGATCGGCGATGACGGTGGGAACGCCCATTTTTTCGAAGCGGGCTTGCAGAATCTCGAACTCGCTCCACGTGGGAACGTCTTTCCAATCGACGATGGCAATTTGCGGGGGGCTGGCGGAGCCTCCCCAATCCACATAGCTCATCACTAGGGCGTCGAGGAGTTTGGCGCTGAGCGGGTAACTGTGAACTGTATAGTTCTGCGCGAATTTCCCCATTATCGGAAGCTCACGAAAAATTTCCGCGAGCGTTTCCGCGTAGCCTGCGCCTGCGGGGGATTCTCCATTGTATTCCGCGAACTTGAGGGAATCCGGCAGGAGGAACGCATCGAGTCGTGAGGCTGTGCTGGCGCGGCCGTAGGCGACGTGGAGACGCGCCAACCGTTCTTCTTCGGGGCGCAAATGAAACTGCGCAAAAAGATGTTTGTCTTCGAGGGCGGCGGTGACAACACGTTCGCCGAGGTCGGCGATGGTTTCGGCGACGGTGCGGACACGCTCTTCATCTTCAGGCGAGAGAAAAAACGGGCGGAGAAAGGGACAGTGGACGCGATCACCAAAGGTGAGTTTTGCGCGGCGCAATCGTTTGAACAAATCTTCCGGAAGAGCGGGGACGCGCAGGAGCGTGGCCTTCAGAATGTCGGTCCATTCTTTGGCGGGATTGTGCGGGGTGATCGAAGGTGTCGGAGCGCTGGTCATTTTGTCTTGAGTCCAGGCGATCCCGCAGAGAGGCTTGGCGCCGACGATTGACCTGCGGCAACGCTTTTGGGAGCGCCGGTGAATCCACTTGCCGCGCCGATGCCGAGCATTTCTTCCCAGCGGGGCCAGGGAAACGAAGCTGCACCATGAAGAGCACGGTCAATCACCAGCCGCGCCATTTTGTCGACGACATACTCGAAATAAAATTCGGTGATGCGGTCACGCTCCATATCCGGCGCTGGATTCAAGAAATCGATCGCGTACGGCACTCCATCTTGCACCGCAAATTCGATGGTATTCATTTCGTAGCCGAGGGCCTCGTTAATCGTCTGCGCGTCTTTGACGATGCGAGCTCCGAGCTCGGATGACAAATAATTGTGGTCGACGAGGTATTTGCGTTCTCTCGGGTCGTAGTGGACGGGAGTGATATCCGATTTTCCAAAGGTGAAGCAGCGGACGTATTTATCGAAGTCGATGAACTCCTGGAGGGTCATGCAATAGGGAGAGGTTTTGTCGTAGGCGGCAAGGAGTTCTTCCTTGTTGTGGACTTTGTAGACGTGCTTCCAGCCACCGCCGGAAAAGGGTTTGAGGATGGCGGGGCGGCCGATGTAGTCGAGAAGCCCATCCCAGTCGACGGGATATTCGAGGTTGCGGAGCGATTCGGCAGTGATGTCGACATCACTGGGGTATCCCTTTTGTGGAAGCAGAACCGTTTTCGGGATGGCGATGCCGAGTTTCGAAGCTACGGCATAATTAAAAAACTTGTCATCGGCGGTCCACCAAAACGGATTGTTGATAACGTAAGCACCCTGGAGGACGGCGTGTTTAAGATAGCCGCGATAATATTCGACTTCGTGCGAGATGCGGTCGACAATTACGCTGTAGCCGGAAGCCTCACCCATGCGCGTCCCGCCGAGCTTTGCGAATTCCGCGGCGACACCGTCTTTTTTTCCAAGCTCGTTGACGCGCACGATGAAGGCCGGAGGAAAGCTGTATTCACGCCCGCAGAGAAGGCCAACCTTTTTCATGATTTCGCTCCTGCCAGGTGAAACTGAGACCTAGTGCTTCGCAGATGCTTCTAATTGATTGCGTGTGCCGAGGAAGCCCGTGGTTCGGTGACGCCGCGCGTTTCCGAAACCAGATGTTTGACGACTGCCTTCAGGTCGCCGGTTTGTTGATAGACGCGCAACTGGCGTTCGGCGCTGGTGCCATCTTTGAGAATGGTGTGAATGTATTCGACGGCGCTGCGGCTGCCGAGATCATCCACAACGTCATCGACAAAATCGAGCAGTTCGACGGCGAGTTCGCGCATGGGTACTTCGGCTTCTTTACCGAAATCAATTAGCTTGCCTTCGATGCCGTAGCGGGCGGCGCGCCATTTGTTTTCTTCGATCAAGGCGCGCCGGTAGAGACGATAGCTCTGATTGCGCTCGTAGAGGCGGTGGAGTTTGACGACGATGGCTTGAGTGAGCGCAGCGATGGACACGGCTTCTTCGACCTTGGTGGTGACATCGAACATGCGGAACTCGAGGGTGCCGAACATGGGATGAGGGCGGACGTCCCACCAGATTTTTTTGCCGTTGTCGATGCAATTCAGTTTCATAAGGAGATTGACGAAATTTTCGTAGGCACTCCAAGACTCGAATTGTTCCGGTATGCCGGTGCGCGGGAAACGACGGAAGACGGTGGTGCGAAAGGACTTCAGGCCGGTGTTGCGTCCCATCCAGAAAGGGGAGCTGGTGGAGAGAGCGAGGAGGTGCGGGAGGAAATAGCGGACCATGTTCATCATGTCGATGGTGGTCTGCTTGTCGGGCATGGCCACGTGGACGTGCATGCCGAAAATCAAGAGAGAACGCGCGAGTTGCTGAAGTTCTTCGACGATGTGTTCATAGCGTTCGCCAGGGGAGATGACCTGGTCGATCCAACTGGAGAAGGGATGGGTGCCGGCGGCGGCGACTTGCAATCCAACGCGTTCGGCTGCGGCTACCAGTTCACCGCGCGTGCGATGCATTTCGATGCGCAGTTCACCGACGTTTTCGCAGATTTTAGTCCCGGTTTCGACGATGGATTGGTGCATCTCGTGTTTTACTTGCTCGACGATGTCTGGAGAAGCGGCGGAAACAAGTTGCATGACGTGAGAACGTAACGCGCAGGTTGCAGGGTCGATGATTTGGAATTCTTCTTCAACACCGATAGTGAAGCGGTGAGCCATGGGTTGGCCCTCCGGATGGCCGTGGTCTATTAGGGGACTTCTCAGGCGGTATCATACCCCGCAGGCAGGAAAAATACACCCATTGTCAAGTTTGGACGCCAGAGGCTTTCCCGTGTTAAGGACGGGCACTCTCCCCCCTGGGTTTTGCATAAGTGTTCATTCTAAACGCAGTTAAAGTCATTAGTTTTGATACACTTTTGCAAGTGTTGATTCTAAATAACTTGTGGGTGCAAATGTGCACCAAAATTGTGCAAAAACCCGGTGTGCTTCGTAAGTGTTGCGAATGAAAGACTTACGCCGAAACATAGCGTCCAAAAAGCAAAAAACGCCAACAGGGGTGCTGGCGCCATTGGATCGGATTACACTCTTACCCAGTGCTCAGTATACATGAGGGATAACATTTGTCAAGAACAAAGTGACAGCAACCGGCAAAACAGAGTGGGACAGACACGCGGGTCTGTCCCAGCTTGCGAGCGATGCTTCGACCCCGTTAGAGCGAGCGCAGGAAGTTCAGCAGATCGGGAACAAAAATGGGACAGACACGAATGTCTGTCCCACCAGTTCCTTTGCTTAAATGGCCCTTTTACTACGGCTTCTGATTTTCGATGGTGAGGCGCCGCATTACGCCGCGCCGAGAGCACGGCGTTGCTGAAAACATTCTCTGCAAAATACGGGACGTCCCTGCGTGGGCCGGAAGGGTACGGTAGTGTCCTTTCCGCACTGAGAGCAGGTGGTTTTTGTTTCCGAACGCATTTGGGAGGCACCGCCACCTCCGCCTCCGCCGCCTTCGGCGCGCTTGGCTTTGCACCCTTTGCACCGTTTAGGCTCGTTCTTGAAACCTTTGTCGGCGAAAAACATTTGTTCGCCGGCCGTAAAAACAAACTCAGCGCTGCACTCCGCACACTTTAGCACCCTGTCGTGGTATTCCATGAGCCGATCTCCCCTTGCCCGAGTCAAGCAGGGGGATGGGCACATTTCGCAACGAGGGCCAAGTGATGTGATTGAACCTATAGTCCGGGGGTACCGGGCTGGGTCCCTTGGGCCTACGTACGCGAAGCTGCAACAGAAACCCAACGTCTCTGCCTAACCGGGGTCTAAATCACGGAGGTGCGGCGCTGAGATGCAGCGAGGCGAAGGTTAGTCCGCTTCTCGCCGCTGCTTCTTGCGCAGTCGCTTCCGCGAAAGGGCTTCTTTGGCTCGGCGCTTCTCGCCGGGCTTCATGTAGAAGCTGTGCTTCTTGATTTCCTTGATGATGTCTTCCTGTTGCACCTTGCGCTTGAAACGGCGCAGTGCATTTTCCAGAGACTCACTTTCCTGGATAATGACTTCAGCCACTTTTACATTCACCCCCAATCCGGTTCGGATTGGCTACGTGCGGTGTTACAGCTTGGTTCGAACACCGCCCCTGGTCATTATCGCATGGCAACCGCTGTGCGGTCACGTGCACCGCTGACGGCGTGCAGCTTCGAGTTCCCACGGGACGAATTACAAATACACGCCCCATGGACCACATTTTGACTTGCGCACCGTTTACCGTAGTGGACTCACCCTGATGAGGTAGATGGCATCTTCTAATCAATTGCGGGTAGGGAAGTCAAGGAATCTTTATAGAGGCGGAAGCTCTGAGCAGTTAGTATCCCTGTAGTTACTGAGTTATTTTTTGAGTATACAGAAGGTGGAGAAGCGTTGCACCGAAGTATTGGATGTCCTTATGTTCTAGCGCTTCTTGCACTTCGCCTTGCATGTGCTGTTAGAATGAGCCGCTTTTTAAAAGCGTGTCCGGAGGGCAGCCATGTCTGCGATGAGTGATGCCATCGGAGTACTTCTCGCCGGAGGCCAGGGCGAGCGGTTGTGGCCGCTGACGCGGGACCGCGCCAAGCCGGCTGTTCCTTTCGGCGCTTTGTATCGCATCATCGACATTACGCTTTCGAACTGTATTAACTCCGATTTGCGGCGCGTTTTTGTGCTCACGCAATACAAGGCTTTGAGTCTCAACCGGCACGTACGGGCCGGATGGTCGCCGCTGGCAGGGCTTGGCGATTACATCGAAGTGCTTACGCCGCAGATGCGCGTTTCGAAAGAGTGGTATCAGGGCACGGCCGACGCGGTCTATCAGAACATCTACTCGATCGGCAGCGAGCGGTCGAAATACGTGTTTATTCTCTCCGGCGACCACATTTACAAAATGAATTACGCCAAGATGCTAAGGCAGCATTTGGATTCGGCGGCGGACGTGACGGTGGCTACCATCCAGATTCCCGCCGCGCAGGCCGTGAAGCAATTCGGTGTGATTGAAGTGGATAGGGAATGGCGCATCATTGGATTCGAAGAAAAGCCTGCCGAGCCAAAACATTCGCCGCATCATCCGGGGAATTGCAACGCGTCGATGGGGATATACATTTTCAATACCCAGCTGATGATCCCGATATTGCTCGCCGATTCCGAAGATCCAAAATCGAGCCATGACTTCGGCAAAGATATTCTTCCGCGGATTATTTCGAAGCACAGGGTGTTTGCTTATAACTTCGTGGATGAAAACCAGAAGGACGCGCTTTATTGGCGCGATGTGGGGACGCTCGATGCCTATTACGAAGCGAACATGGATTTGGTGAGCGTATCGCCCGTTTTCAATTTGTATGACAACAACTGGCCGCTGCGTACCTGGCAACACCAGTATCCGCCGGCGAAATTCGTCTTTGCCGATCCCGAGCGGATGGGCGTGGCGCTTGATTCCATCGTGGCGGGAGGTTCGGTGATTTCCGGAGGCCGGGTGCAGCGGTGCGTGATCGGGAATAACGTGCGCGTGAATAGCTACTGCGAAGTGACCGATTCGATCATGTACAACCACGTGAATGTCGGCAGGCACTCGCGGATCCGACGCGCAATTATTGACCGTCACGTGAGCTTGCCGGAACGCACGGAGATTGGTTATGACATGGAAGCGGACCGTCGGCGGTTCCATGTGACGGATTCGGGGATTGTTGTGGTCGTTCGACAGGAATCGCTCATCGAAGAACCTGAAACCGCGTAGGTTAGACAAACCTCGAGGAAACCTCGAAGTCCGTGACAATTGTCATTCGAGACGCGGAAATAGACCTCTCGCTGTCTGATACAATCTCAAGTTCAATTCAACCCAGGAGATTGCTAGGACATGTCCACGAATATCACTCGAGTCAACGCCCGGCAGGTCATCGACTCGCGCGGAAATCCCACTGTCGAGGCCGACGTGTATGTCGGAACTGGCGCGAGAGGCCGCGCCGCGGTTCCGTCTGGTGCGTCCACCGGGGAGCATGAGGCTCTGGAGCTACGCGACGGAGACAAGTCGCGGTATCTGGGCAAGGGTGTGTTGAAGGCCGTGGCCAACGTCAACGGCGAAATTGCAAAGGCTGTTGTGGGACTTGATGCTGCAGATCAGCGCGCGCTGGACAACCACATGATTGAGCTGGACGGCACGCCCACCAAGTCGCGTCTCG
>Ga0185299_10001123_pt1 | contig 57393 bp, 45 predicted proteins | sample PaiPotPPA55metaG_FD_128002 | JGI IMG/M metagenome (GOLD analysis project Ga0185299, IMG submission 128002) | Iron sulfur acid spring bacterial and archeal communities from Banff, Canada, to study Microbial Dark Matter (Phase II) - Paint Pots PPA... ... | reverse complement strand
CCCGTAACGCTGACTTCCACTGCATAGGTTCCGACCGGCAAAAGCGTCGCAGTGAACAGGCCCGACGAATCCGTGGTTAGTTCCCGCACCAATTGGTGCGTGGCCTCGCTGACGATCCGTACTTTGGCGTCAGCGATCGCTGCGCCCGTTTCGTCCTGGACCGTACCGCTGATGGCTCCGGTCGCACCACCCTGCGCAAATAACGAACTGGCGAAGCTAAGCAAACAGAGAGCCATCAGCACTAAACCCTGAATCCACTTCATTCCCCCTCCAGCCGTTTTGCAATATTTTGCAAAAAAAAAGATAGACATCTTATGGGCACAGAGCGTTTCGGCGATTCACTATACTTGAGAATTGAAAGTTTGCAGGTGGCGATATTAGATTGGCAACCGCCCGGCGCGAAATCTGTAGCGGACGCCTGCAGCCAAAGACGCCGGACCCCTCACTCGAGTCAGAAATTTAGTTGCGAGTCCCCCTGCCCCCTACAGGATCTCCGTAATGAAGCGATGATGGCCCCTTCCCGACACTTATTCCAGCGCGTGGTTGTCATTTTTTATGCTCGGCAGCAGATGTCATCTCGACGCACCCTACAGATGAGTGAATGAAATCTGCCCTCGCGGAAACCAAGAATTGCATGCAAATCACATAAGCAGGATGCTGCCACGGCGGCCATGGCATAGGCCGGCAGCTGATACGCGTAACTTCCTAAGTCTTCCTAAGCAATCGAGGCAAATCCCAACTCGCAGATTGTCCATCAATAATGGAAAAACTGGCTTTTGGCAGTCTTGGCAATTCTGTCGCGTTGACTCAATATCCGCGAGCGGCACGAAGTGAAACAGCTCGGATACCCTTTCGAATGTCCGGCCCGCCGTGACCTTATGAGACGCTCCGCTAGTTTGTTCGCGGCGTAGCGTTGCGAGTTTCCGAGAATGTGTGAGCGTGACGATCGCGCTACTTCGGCTAAGCTGTGTCTACTCATACTCATTGAGGATCGACGCGTGAGCGACACGAGGGGCGAGCCACATCATCCTCTCGCAGACATTGTCGAGTCCATTCTAGATACTTGTCCAAACTTGAACAAAGTATCTTTACTATTCGTAGCCCAAATAGTAGCCCAACTAACAGAGGGTTCGCACTCTTAATAGACGCCGATTCAACGACTTAGTCGAGATGAAGGCGTGCTTGCAAAGCAGGTGCTCTCCCAGCTGAGCTACACGCCCACAGTGGGAACTTCTATTGATTTTAAGTCATTTGCGACCGTTCGCAAGCTTCGAAACGCCGCTGGCATTCATCTCGATAGGATGCAGCTCAAGTGAAGAAAATTGTACAGGTAGTCAACGCAGGTTCAGCAATCAAAGAAAACGGTTTCGTCCGCGCCCTGCAACACCACGTTCCATTCCAGCCGTCTGTCATGCAATTTTTTCGCGATGAGCGTGTGTCGGCGTCCCACCTCAACTAATTTCAGCGTGAAGTCTTCGGCGTTGCTCGGTTCGTCCGGAAAATAAATGCGCGTCACCAAGCGACGCAATAATCCCCGCGTAAATATAGAAACCGCAATGTGCGGAGCTTGCAGCGTTCCATCCGGTGCGGGCACGCGCCCAGGCTTAATGGTCTTGAAGCGGAACGATCCATCGGCCTGCGTGGGCACACGACCGAAACCTCGGAATGCGCCTAGCCCTCGCTGCGCCTGTGCGTGTTCCTTCGCATGGGAATCATTCTCTTCAATGCCTTCGAGCTCCCGCGAACTTTCCGTATGAGCGTATTTGCCTTGCGCGTCAGCTTGCCAGATTTCGATCACGCCGTCCGGCACCGGTTCACCAGCGCCGTCAAAAACTCGCCCTTCAATTTCGATTTTTTCTCCAGACACACCGGGGCCGGTTAAGTCGTCGATATAAAATCTGGCCAGCCCAATCTGGAAAAATGGGCCTACGGTTTGTGAAGTTGTAGCTTGTAATCCCATTATTTTTCCCAAGGCGTCGAATCGCGCCCGCTAAGAATAATGTCGAACCTGTAGCCCAGCGCCTGCTCGCACACGGTGGTCTCCCAATCAAAGATCGAAATCAGGCGATTGCGAGCCTTTTCGTCGGCGGTGCAATTAAAAATGGGATCAAACGGCAGCAGCGCGTCTCCGGGAAAATACATCTGGGTGATCAATCGCGTCGCAAACGCCGGACCGAATACCGAGAAATGAATGTGCGCCGGGCGCCATGCATTGTAGTGATTTCTCCACGGATAAGCACCCGGCCGAATGGTAATAAATCTGAAGTTGCCGTGCTCATCGGTAAGCGTGTGCCCGCTGCCTTCGAAATTGGGATCCAGCGGCGCATTGTGCTGATCCACATTGTGCCGGTAGCGGCCCGCGGCATTCGCTTGCCAGACTTCGATGAGCGTGTGCGCAGCCGGCCGCGCATCTTCATCCAGCACCCGTCCCCTGACGATGATGCGCTCGCCGACCGGTTCGCCCGCGTGCTGTCGCGTGAGATCGCTAGCTTTCACATCGATCGCAAAAGAATCGAAGCTCGGCCCTGTTACTTCCGAAAGCGTGTGGGGCAGGCATACCAGCGGCTTCGACGGCGCGCGCTTGACCGAGGAAACATAGGGAGGATGCAGGTGATCAGGTTGCGTACCAGGATCAGCCCGGCGATACCCGCGGAATTTCGCCATAGATTGCATCATAGCGCGGCGGAGAAATCACTGCGCATCGATCACGGCGTTGCTGCTCCGGCTGCGGCAACCACCGGAAGCAAAAGCGCCGAGGGATGCTCGGCGTCGTGCAGGATGGTGTTTGTCGCCGAGATAAAATCGCGGCTGGTGGCCTGCTCCGCCCCGGTATTCAGGTTGCGGTCGAAGCGCGGAAAATTGCTGCTGGAAACTTCCAGGCGCAGCACGTGACCCTTCTTGAAGACATTGCTGGTAGCCCACAAGTCCACCGAAATTTTGTAAATCTGCCCCGGATTCATCAATGTGGGTTTCTCCTGCGAATCCCGATAGCGCATACGCAGGATTCCGTCGGTGAGATTCATAGCAAACCCGTCCGGCGAGACATCCACCAGTTTTGCCGTAAAGTCGGTGTCCACCGCGGAAGACTTAACCCACAGTTCCAGCGCGACGGGCCCGGTAACTTCCATATCCTCGGCGACCGGCTTGGTGGAGTAGACCAGCACGTCATTGCGATTTTCATCGGCGCGCTGGTCGCGCGGCCCTGGTTCGTAGTGTTCAGCATCGCAGCACAGCGAGCCGCCGATAGTTGTCACCGGGTTCCCCGGATCGTACGCGAATTTATCAGCTGTTTCTTTTTTTGGCGGCACGGTGGAAAGCCCGCCATCGCCGGCTAACGAATTAGCCGAGCCTCCCGAATGCAGAAAATACCGAGTGGTTTTAGCTTGCGGCGGCGGCCAATCCGACTCCTCCTGATACTTGTTCGCGCCTATCACAAAAATATGTACCGGCTTGCCCGCTCCGGCTCCCTCCGTCGCAAATTCGTTCTGCACATCCTTGAAGAGATAGTCGTACCAGTCCAGCACCACTTGCGTGGACGAAAACTTGAGCGCTTCATCGCCGAATTCGACATCGCCGATGCGCCTCCCGAATCCAGCGTGCCCTCCGATTTGTATCAGTAGTCGCTGGCCGTTACGCGCCTCTTCCGATCCCCCGCGCGCCTTGATCCCCATGTAATTCCTCAGCGTGCCGCCTAAAAAAATGTCATACCAGCCGCCGATATGCAGCGCCGGCACGCGAATATCCGAAAAATGTTCCTCAATCGACCACTGCTTCCAATACTCGTCATAGGATGGGTGCGCCAGCCAATCCAGATAATATGGAGCAATCTCCGCCGTGGCATCGGCACCCGCGGGAAGCGCGGCGTAATTGAATAATGGATAGTGGGTAAGTGGAAGCACCGGCGCGCCTAGTAGCGCATTCGTATGCTTCGCGATCAATCGCCACATCGTGTTGGTGGCCAGCTGCGTGGCCCAATTCTGATCGAACCACTGTTCGAGCGCTCCGCTCTGATACGTCCAACCGTCGTGATAGTTGCTGGCCGTCACCACCGGGCAGATTCCCGCCAGATGTGGAGGATGTGCAATCGCGGAAAGCATCTGCGTTGCGCCTACGTAAGAACCGCCGGTCATGCCCACTTTGCCGTTCGAAAACGGCAGCGCAGCGGCCCACTCGATCGTGTCATAGCCATCTTCCGATTCATGGCGAAACGGGTACCATTCGCCTTCCGACGTGTACCGCCCGCGAACATCTTGCACGATGACCACGTAGCCATGCGTGGCCATCTCGTATGCCGGCCCCACCGCCCAGCCCGTGCTTTTATCATACGGAGTGCGCATTAGAATGACCGGAAATTTCCCGTCAGCCTTTGGCCGGTAAATGTCCGCGTAGAGTTTCACGCCGTCGCGCGTTTTCATCGAGACGCCATCCTGCGTGATCACCGCATAATTTTGCTGTGCACGAACGCTACCGGGTGCCGCAAAAGCTGCCGCACACATCATGAGCATTACGTGTAAGATTTTGCGCTGGAACAAAACCGCCTCCCTGCTCGAAATGAAGTTGAGTACCGGATAGTGAAAATTATTCGCCAATACTTTGCCATTAACGTGAGGCGGAAAGATAGGGTACAAAGTCGAATTTTTGACTGCCAGCCGGTTCGCAGTTAGCCGCGATAAAAAGTGCCACGCCAGGGAAAAAGAGGCCGTTAAATCATGTATAAGCCAACCGGAATTCGGACGCTTCTTTGGAAAGGTTTGGTGTCCCTGCCGCTCATCCTATTTATTCTCGCTGCGAAAGCTGAAGCGCAAAACGGTCAAACCTCCAGCGTTTCTCATCAACCTTGCAAAATCCAATCCACAACTTACGAAGGCTGGCCAGCCGAACAACTTTCCAACCAGTGGCTAAAATTGATTATCGTGCCGCAACTCGGCGGCCGCGTTATGCAAGTCACTTTCGCGGACCATCCCTACCTCTTTGTAAATCCGCAGCTGAAAGGAAAACATTTTTCTCCGCTAAATCCGGGCGACAAGCCCACCTGGTACAACTACGGCGGCGACAAAATCTGGCCCATGCCGGAAGGCGCGCAGGACGACCAGCATTGGCCAGGGCCGATCTCCGATGCGCTGGACGATGGCGAGTACGCCTTTCGAATCTTGTCGCAAGGCTCGCGTTGCTCCGTCAGGCTCGAAGGTCCCCCCGAGCCAAAAACGGGACTGCAATACACGCGCGACATCGGCATCGATAGCAATTCGCCAGAAATTTCTTTCCATGCCGTCATGAAAAATATTTCCACGCGGGACATCCGCTGGTCCGTGCAATCTGTAACGCAATACGACACTGGCGACCCAGAAAATCCCAAGAACTTCAATCGCGACTTCTGGGCCTTCACGCCCGTGCATCCACAAAGCGCCTATCTCGATGGCTTCCATGTACGCTCCGGCCTTGCCGACGATCCTTCCTTCGCGATGAAAAATCAATTGTTCACGCTGCACTGGTTATATTTGCAAAACGAAGTGTGGCTTGATTCTCCCGGCGGCTGGCTAGCCGTTCTCGATGCGCGCACCGGTTTTGCCGTGGTGGAGCGGTTCACTTTTCAAGAACGCGCAGAGTACCCCGGTAAAGCCACCGTTATTTTTTACAAAAACGGCCCGTCGGTAGAAATGAACAAGGACGGAATGCCATTCATCAATGCTGCAAGCCCCGAGGACCGCTTGCATTATATGGAGGCGGAAATCAACAGCCCCATAGTGAGCCTGAAACCGTCAGAAACGTATGCGTTCGACACCAGGTGGTTCCCCACGCGAGCGGAAAAAGAATTGTCAGCAGTCCGTGACGCCGGGGTGGTGGAAAGCGCGTTGAGCGCTTCTCGAAAAACGCAGTCTATTGTTCTCAGCGGAAAGTTTGGGGTTTTTATTCCATGCAATTTGGTTGCGCGTTTTTATGACCAGCATGATTCGGTGATAAGCAATGTTCCTTTGCAAGCCGCGGACCCCGCTAAAATCTTCGATCTGCACCAGGAAATCGCCATCAACAAATCAGACGGCCGCGTTTCCATTCATGTCATCGACGAAAAGGGTGAAGATCGAGGCGCGCTTGGAGAAGTTGCGATTCCGCAAGCAGATCAGTGACTATCGCTGTTCAATTCTTGCTGGGGACATCCGCCGAAACCTTACTTCTTCCGCGAATTTGCTGCAAACCTATTTCTGTTCGGCCTTCCTGAATCAAATAAAATTGGTCCGCTCTTATCTCGTGGAAAACTTGGCGCCCGCCGTTCGGCCAAGTCACTTCTACAGTAGACCCGACAGTCTCATCTCCCAGTCCAAAATTGGCGCGCAGATCGCTCTGCGAAAGATAACTCCCGCCCCCGGCGATCTCTCGAATCTGCGAGATTTTCCCGGAGCTCACCCGGATCCTCGCTCCTAAAGCGTCTCGATTGCTTTTCGTCCCAACCAGTTTGAAATTTATAAAGTGATTTTCGTGCTTTACCGAATTCCGCAGCAGCGTCGGCGGATCACCATTATTTGCAACAATCACGTCCACGTACCCATCATTATCAAAGTCTGCGAATGCAACGCCCCGTCCAGCTCGCGGAGCTAGTGCCATCAAACCGCCTGCTTCGCTGGTCTCCTTGAATTTCCCGTTACGCTCATTGTGAAACAACGAGTTGTGTTGTTTGTAGTGCGTCTCCGGAGAAACCTGCTCAATTTCGGGATACACATGCCCGTTGGCAATAAATAGATCCAGCCATCCGTCATTGTCATAGTCAATAAATCCCCCGCCGAAGCTCAGCACGTCGCGCGTCGGAACGGTGATCCCCGCCTCATCGCTTACTTCGTCAAAATAGCCTTTACCCGAGTTATGCCAGAGATGGTCTGAACTTTTCTGAAAATCCGAAATATACAAATCCAACCATCCATCGTTATCGTAATCGCCTAGGGAAATGCACATCGCCGCCATGGTTTGCCCGCGCGCGGTGTACGCCATTCCGGCCACCTGACCGGTCTCTTGAAATTTTCCGTTATGCAGGTTCTGGTAGAGGTACGCAGGCAAACCATCATTGGCAACGAATACATCCGGCCACCCATCGTTGTCATAGTCTGCTGCGCCAACAGACAAATTCTTGCCCTCCGGTTGCAGGATGTTTGCTTTGGCCGACACATTTGTAAACGTGCCGTTCCCGTTGTTGTGATACAGCGCATTGGGACTTCCACGGTATGCACTTGGTGGACAACTGGACTGCACCCCGCCGATATCGCAATAGCGCCTGCTCTTTGCCCCGAAGGCCACATAACTTCCCACGTAAAGGTCCAGCCGCCCGTCGCGATCGTAGTCCAGGAAAACGGCGCCGGAATGAATGGGCCCGGACTCCAGACCCGCGACGCCCGCTTTGGCAGTTACATCCGTGAAGGTTCCGTCGCCATTGTTGTGGTACAGCACGTTGCTGCCGTATTGCGTCACGAAGAGATCCGGGAATCCATCATTGTCATAATCGCCCCAGGCGCATCCCAGCCCGTAGCCCGTGCCCGGCACGCCGGCGTGGTCCGTGACATCCGTGAAAGTGTTATCTCCATTGTTTCGATATAACGCATTTTTGACCACGATGCCGCGATCGTAGCGGTCGCGCCCGTTAACAAAGTAAATATCCTGCCAACCATCCTGGTCAAAGTCAGACACGCACACACCCGGTCCAAATTCCTCCAGGTTAATGGAAACGCCCTGGTTTCCTTTGAAGTGCACAAACTTGATCCCGGCGGATTTAGTAACCTCGGTAAATTCCGTGGAAGGAGCGCTGCCGGTTTGCGCGCTCATCCGCACAGCGCATGCCACCAGCAAAGTAAAAACCAGAAAGAAAATAATTCGAGCCAGCTTTGGCTTGCGGGGCGAACAGGCGGCAACTCTCAGGTTCTTGACTCCTATTTTGTTCCGAGGGAGCTGCAGCGATGAGCGCTGCAAAAAATCTTATTCACCGGGCACCGACGTTCACATAAATTACTGCGGCCGTAATTCCTCGGAGACCGGCTTGGATTTCAGTCCGTGATTCTGCACATCGGCGGCGTGGCCTGGAAGCGGCCGTGGTGTAATATCCGCGTCAACAAGCCCCATGGCCCATTTGATGGCCCCCACATACATCGCTTGCAACCTCGGATCATCCCAATTTTGCTCTACGTGTCCCAATGTCGAGTAGTACACGCGTCCCTTTCCATACATTTTGGCCCAGGCCACCGCAAAATCGAGATCCTTGCGGTGCACTTGCGGATTTTTTAGGTCGGTCTTGCCGGTATCCAACCTCATCAGTACCGCGCACATTTTGCGCGACCAATCTCTCATCTGGTAAATCTCATCCTGCAGTACAAACTCCCTGGGCCACTGCTGCATGCCTGGGAAGTTCGCGTCTTCCACCACAATAGGCGCATCAAAAGTCACCCAGGGGTGCTCGTCGTAGAATCCGCCGATCATTTCGCGATACTCGGGCCAGTCCGCAAAAGTTATAGCCGCGCTGTGCACACCGATAAAACCCTTGCCGTCATCGTGCACGAACGACAGCAGCGCTGCCTTTTGCTCGGCCGTCATTTCCAGTTCTCCGCCGGTGTAAAAGAGCGCCGCATCGAAATCGTTAAGGTTCTTGGCGTTATACTCCAGTTTTTTCTTTGTCAGCGCCTCGGTATCCGTGCGGATCGTAGTGCTCCACAAGCCTGATTCGCGGCCCAACCGCTCGATCGTGGCGGCCGCGTGGGAAACCGCCTCGTGGCGGTAGCCCTTTTCTTCACCGATGATCAGCAGGCGCTTCATGGATGGAGCGCCGGACTGCGCAACGCACCGGCCGCTGCACACGCCAAGCAGAATCAGTAGCAGCGCCATCCGCAACATGCGCACCGGTGTTCCTCCATGCTTCTCGCGGGCCCGCGATTTCAGCGCGAACTCACTTCCACTTGTCCTCTCCTTCAACGATCGTGATGTAGCGGTCCACCGGAGGATTTACGAACCGCTGCGTGCGCCCGCTGGGCATTGGCCACGTCACTTCCACCCAATCCATCCTGTCGCGGCTCCCCAGGCCCAAAACCATGCGCGGATCGTGCGAAGAAAGATAACTTCCCCCCGCGACTTTCGTGCGGCTGCGCTTCAAATCGCCGGCCTGATAAGTCAACTTGGCCCCCACCGCATCCGGATTGCATTTTTTTCCGATGAGGCGAATTCCCAGCCAGTGGTTATGCTTGCCGGCATTGTTGCGCAGCAGCAGCGGAGCCCCGTTATTTACCGCGATCAGCACATCCACAGCTCCATCATTATTAAAATCCCCAAGAGCCAGCCCGCGCGACGACATGGGCGTCGCAAAAAGCGGCCCGCTCGCTGCGCTCACATCCTCGAACGATTTGCCGGTTCCGTGAAACAACATAAGCGGCTCTTCATAAGCGCTCTCGCCATGCAACGCCTTAATCAGATCGTCGGGATTCCCGTTGGCGAGCAACAAATCCAAATTCCCGTCATTGTCGTAATCAAAAAACTTCAAGCCCCACCCGCTCATGGTGCGCGTGGCTTTTGCAATTCCCGTCGGGATAGCCAGGTCGTCAAACGTACCGTCATGATTGTTGCGGTAAATCGCAAAATCCTCGCGGTCGAGATTGGCCACGAACAAATCTTGCCAACCATCATTATTGAAATCAGCCGCGTCCACGCCCATTCCCGAGCGCGGTTTCCCGTTGGCGCTGTACGCCACCCCGGCTTCGGTGGCTGTCTCCGTGAATTTTCCTTTCCCGTTATTCATAAACAGGAAATTGGCAACCGTATCATTGGTGACGAATAGATCCATCCAGCCATCGTTGTTCACGTCCGCCGCCACCACGCCCCAGCCTTTCCCCAAGTGCGCAGAAATTCCCGACGCCTTGGATACGTCGGTGAACGTTCCGTCTCCATTGTTGCGAAACAACCAATTCGGCATCGGTTGATAAATCTGCGGAATGCAATAATGCCTTCTGCCATCCTCGTGAATTCCGCAGGGCTTGTTTTTCTCCTTGCTGAAATCCACAAACTGGCACACAAACAAATCCAGCAGCCCATCATTGTCGTAATCGAACCACACTGCGCTGGAAGTCCACCCTGGAGCGGCCACCCCGGCCTTTTCCGTTACATCGGTAAACGTCCCATCTCCATTGTTGTGAAACAATATGCTCCGCCCGTACTGCGTAACATATAAATCCGCGTATCCGTCCCGGTCGTAATCTCCCACCGCCACGCCTTGTCCAAATCCCCCGGCCGCCACACCCGCTTGTTGCGTAATATCGCTGAATGTTCCGTCGCGGTTGTTGTGATACAGCGCATTCCGCAAAGGCGGATCCGGCGTGTAGAAGTCGCATTTGCCGCTGTTGACCAGATAGATGTCTATCCATCCGTCATTGTCATAATCCAGAAACGCGCAGCCCGCCCCGGTCGTTTCCGGCAAATATTTTTCCGCCGATTTTCCGCTGGAATGCCGCCAGGAAATGCCGCTGCTCGAAGCAGGAACCTGTTCGAAAGGGAATTCGCCGCTCGGAAAAGCCCGCAATATCCGCGGCCAAACCCCGGCCATCGCGCACGCAGCAATGCCTCTCAGCAAATCGCGCCGCGTTGGATTCAGCATGTCCGGTATTCTGGGAATTCTGGCCAAAAAATGCGCTCCGCCGTCCTATTCCTGTTTCGCTTCGCCCGGCGCGGAGTTCTGCGTCAACTGGCGCTGAATCGCAAACTGTTTCTCTGCTTCTTCTTTTTTGCCGGTGCGGCTCAACGCCACCGCCAGGTTGTAATGCGCGGAGGGATTACCTTGCTGCATGCGCACTGCGACTTCCAGCGGCGGTATCGCTTCTTCGTAGCGTTTTACGGAAACCAGGCAAAAACCCAGGCTCATGTACGCGTCACCGAAACTTGCGTCCAGCTTCGTCGCGCGCGTGAAGTGTGCGATGGCGTCGTCCCACTGTGATTCCTGTCGCGCCATCTCCCCCAGAATATATTCGGCCCCGGCATTTTGCGGATCGATCTGCAGCTCTTTCTGAAATTCCTGCTTCGCGCGTTCGGCGAGCTGCGCATTACCGTCCGGACGAGAAAGCAACAGCCTCCCGAGCAAATAATGAATGCTGGGTGTATCGGGATGCTCTTCGAGGATGGTTTCGTATTCGCGCTGCGCGTCGTCCCATTTGCCCTGCATCTCTAGCGCTTCCGCATTGAGTTTATGCGCGGGCACCGATCGTCCCGCATTGCGGCCCAAGTCCTGTGCGGTGCGCGAAGAAAGATCGGAGTACGCATGCACGAGGATAAAAAGAACCTCCGGATCTTGTGGGAACTGATGTCCCAGCGCTCGCACAAAATCAAGAGCCACGTCACGGCTATCGAGCGTCAAAGAGCACCGCAATCCGAGTACGCCGGCTTTTTTTCGCTGTTCGGCGGGGCCTTGCGGATTCACCGCGCGCTTCAGCGCCGGCAGCGCTTCCTTACAGCGCCCCTGTTCAGCCAGATGAATGGCTTTTTCTGTTGTAAGCGTTGAGTCGGTGCTCGTCCCGGCGGTGTTTTTAGAAGGAGCCTGAGCGATGAGCTGTGCAGCGAAGAACCAGGGGCTTATAGCGATGGAGAGAATTATGCTTCTACAAAGGTTTCTGGACATTTCGCTTTAGATGCTGCTGCCGTTGCAACCAGCTTTTGTACCAAAAAAGCCTCTGCAAAACAAAAGTGAGGCAGGCGCGATCACGCCTGCCTCATCATACGCGGTTCGCGTTTAGTAATAGAGCTTCAACGCAAACTGGATATTCCTCGCTGGTTGCGAAAACTGAATTACTCCGGTCGTGGATGTGTTCACAGTAGTGTTGGGAACGGCCAGGTTCACGCGGTTGAAAGCGTTCAGGAAGTCAGAGCGGAATTGCAGCCTGAATCGCTCGCTGAGCAGAATGTTCTTCTGCAAGCTGATATCCCAGTTGTAGTATCCGGGCCCGCGCAATCCACCGAGTTGGGGAGCACAGGTTCCGAACGTCGTCGTCGGATCTGAATAGTTGCTGGGGTCGAACCACAGAAAACCGCCCCCTTGCTTCGCTGTCGCGTCTTGCCGTCCGAGGATCGAGTTCGTGCCGTTGCAATTGGGGCGCAACCCGCGAGAACCCGTGGCTGTCGGATCGCTGGCGTTGGTATAGAGGGCCAACGGGAATCCCGTGTGCAGAGAAAGAATCGGGCTCACCGTCCACCCGCCGATCACATTGTTGACAACTGCATTGGCGTCATGGGCAAATTGCTTGCCCTTACCCACCGGCAGCTCGTAGATGGCATAGCTCGTGAGCGTGTGCGTGGAATCGTAGTAGCACGGCGCCCACTCCGCCTTCGGATCGTAAACGTTTTGCCAATACGGGGACGCTGTCGAGGATGCTCTCGCATTCGACCAGGTACCGTAGTAGCCGGTGTTGTTGGACATGCATTTCGCGAACGTGTACGACACCTGATATTGCAGGCCGTGACTCATGGTCTTCTGCAACACCGCCTGCAACGCGTTGTACATCATCGTTCCGTTCGACTGCGTGCCGGAGACCGAGGAGTCGCCAATGGTGGTGCCCAGGGTCGGGTTCTGGGCGAAAAATGGGCTTGGGGCCGTGCATGGTGGTTTGGCGCATGCAGTGCTGGGCTCCACTACCAGTTGGCCATAGCTGAAGGGCACCATCAAGTGCACGCCACGTTGAAAGACATATCCCACCTGCAGTGTTGTTTTGTCCCCGAACTGGTGCTGGACCGTCAAGTTGGCCTGATCAGAGATGGCCGGTTGCACATTCGGGTCCCACAGGCGGAACACTACGCCCTTAAAACAGCTGAAGGCCGGGCACGAAAGTCCGGTGTTGGGTGGCGCAATAATTCCTTGGTCCGCAGTGGTGCCTGGCAGCGGCTGCAGTAGATATTGCGTCTGGAATTCGGGGCTGCCCGGTGACCCGCCGTCAAACGGCGCGTTGAGCGGCAGGCGCAGGTTTGTTCCGGTCCCTTCAAGATAAGACGAAACGGTAAACGCGCCACGGAAAACCGTATGCCCGCCTGACCATCCGGGCGTATACGCAAAACCTAGCCGCGGCTGGAAGTCCTTCCCGCCATACACCCCGTTGTACAGCGCTCGACTTGCGCCATTCTGGCCGGCGAAATCAATGTTGCCGGTCTGCATGTTGTAGTTGTCCTGCAGATTGTTTTGTTCAACCCACGGCGTGTGCGCTTCGTAGCGCAACCCGGCATTGACGGTCAGACGGTCCGAGACTCGCCAGGTATCCTGTAGATATCCGGCAACAATGTTCGAGGTTTGTACCCAGTTGCCGCCCGTGAGGCCGCGGCCGAATGAAGTCGGCAGCCCGAGGAAGAAGTCTCCCATTCCTTCGCCAGTGTTCTGCAGGGGTTTGGTGGCAGCAGAGGCGGTAAAATTGGGCCCGAAAGTGAGGGCGCCTAAGGAACCGCTATTCCCGGAATAAAACGCGGTGATTTTGTCGTACCAATACTGTGCACCAAATTTTAGTGTATGACGTCCGCTAGTCCACGTAACGCCCTCATCAAACTGCCACACCTTGCTGTCGAAATTTTGCGTAACCATGCTGTTTCCGATGTTTTTCAGCGTGCCGGTGCCCGGATTCGTAGGCGTTCCGCCGCCAAAATCGAGCCCTAAAAGCCCCACTAGGCTTGCAGGGTTTGAATTCGCTATGCCGATGCTCTGGCCAAAGGCGCCCACCTTCGGATCCCACGCCGTCCCGGTGTTTAGAGTGACGTGGTTCCATCCAAAGCGAACGTCGTTCAGGATGTTCGTCGAAAGGGTATGGGTCCAATCGCCCACGGTGCTCCAGATGGGAGCCACAACCTGGCCATTCCCAAGCAGGAGAACCGAATTCGTGGATGGGTCAACTTGCAGAGCTCGTGTGAAACGTCCGGAAATCTGGTCCTTGTTCGATACTCTGTAATCGATTTTTACGTCGCCCTGGTCGCTGTTGTACGCATTACCCAGCAGATTGATCGCGTTATTGGTTAATGAACTGTTGATGGCCTTCGGATACAGCGGCGACGCGAACAACGCGGCAGCCACCGGACTGATCATGCTGAGTGGAATCTGGTTCCCCGGAAACGGCGTGCGCACGGCTGCGGCCACGCACGGTGAACCGCTCACCCCGGTACCCGCCTGACATGGATTGTAGAGTTGCACTGGCTTTGCCTGATTTAGAAGCGCTGAAAAATCGCCTCCTTGCTCAGCAGGTGTATACACCGATATACGGTTGCCTGCTGGTGGATGGTCGAAACGTTGTCCCTGGTAATCGATGAAGAAAAACAGTTTGTTCTTGAGGATCGGACCACCGAGCGTGCCGCCAAACATGTTCCATCGTAACGGCGCCACAGGAATTGCTGGCGAGTTCGGATTAATCTTGTTTTCCCATTGATCGGCATTCAGCTTGTCATTGCGGAAAAATTCCCATATATCCCCGTGAAAGCTGTTCGTGCCCGACTTGATGCTGGCGCTCACGATTCCGCCCTGAAAATTGCCGAATTCAGCCGGCGCATTATTGGAAATGAGATTGAACTCCTGGATGGCATCCGGTGATGGCGTGTAACCCAGGAGGTTGTCCGATACTTCATTGTTATCCGCACCGTCGAGCAGGAAGTTGTTGGACTGCTCGCGGTTGCCATTGATAAAAGGACGCGCTCCGGCGTTCACATTGTCCCCGTTATTAAAACTGCTGGGATCTGGATGGATCGCTCCGGGCGACAACAGCGTCAATTCCACATAATTCCGCGTGGCCAGCGGCAGCGTATCGTTGGTGGCCGAATCGATGATGGTGTCCACCTGCGTTGATTCGGTCTTCAGAATCGGCGCCGCACCGGTCACTTCGATGGTCTGGCTGACTTGGCCCATGCTCATTGGCACATCAATACGTCCGACCTGGTTCAGCACCAGTTCAAACGCCGGAAACACCACGCTTTGAAATCCATCCTTCTCTACGCGCAATTCATAATGGCCTACCGGCAGTTGCGACAGCCGATAGATGCCCGAGTCGCTTGTCGTGGCCGTATAGGTCTCCCCGCGTTCAACCGACTTCGCGGTGACCGTGGCGCCCGCTACGGCGCCGCCACTTGGATCGGTAACTGTTCCCGAAATCGTCGCCGTGACATCTTGCGCCAAAGCGCTATGCGTCCCACAAAGCATCAGGATGAGAGCCACACTCCCGATTACCCAGCAAAGCAGTCGCTGCTTATTCATAAAATCTCCCCAAAAGTTTGCAGCCATTGGCTGGCACACTCTTTTCCCGAAATTTGGTTGGATCAAACCAAAAAAACAAAACACCCCCCGGATGACCGCTAGCTATATAGCGGACCTTTGCTCTTGTCAACAGAAAAATATTACTTTATAAGAGAAACAGATTGTTTTATAAGAATCTCATTGCTGCGCCCTATAGCGGTAATGCATCGCCGCCATATAGCACCCTTGGCTTGGGGATTTTCGGTGCTCTCCCCATCCATGGGCGGGAATCGCGTTGGCGGAGGCTGCCCGTTGCTGCTAACAAGTTCATGGAATTGAACCGGCTGCAACTAACAGTTGAACTTTTCTACCGTCTCTCTCGTTTGGGTTTGTGACGCTGGTAGCTCGCTGCGGGATACGTCGAGGGAATTGAGAATGCTAGCCAAGAAAACGAATGGAATTCCTGCGTATAAAAGGATCCAGGAAGAAATTCGCACTGGCATTGACGCCGGCGACCTGCGAGCTGGCAACGTGGTCCCCTCGGAGAGAGAACTCGCAAGAATTCATGATGTCAGCCTGATGACCGCTCGGCACGCGCTCGCCTCACTCGAGCGCGAAGGCCTGGTGGAGCGCCGCCGCGGGGTGGGTACCTTTGTGGCTGCTCCTAAAATTCATTTCAATAAATTGATGAGTTATACCGAGCAAATGGCCAGCCGCGGCCTGACTCCCACTTCCAAGGTTCTATTTACAAAAATTATCGACAACGAAGCGGAAGCTACCGCGCGCTTAGCCCTTCCACCCAGAAGCCGCGTCTTTAAATTGGAGCGTTTGCGGCATGCTGTTGGCGGTGAGCCTTTCGCCCTGGAGACTTGCTATCTTTCCGCTGAACAGTTTTCCGGGTTGCAATCCGCGCCGTTGCACAAAGAATCTTTATTCTCCATCTTGCAGCGTGATTATCACGTGGAGCTCAGCTACTCCGACGAAGAGGTGGACGCCACCGCCGCTGATCCGCGAACAGCCGAACTCCTGGCCGTGCCAAAACGCGCACCGTTACTGCGCATCCGCCAGGTTATTTATTCCACCAAAGGCGTGGTTATTCTTTACGTTCTGGGACTTTATCGTTCCGACCGCCACAATCTTGTGATCCGCAGATATCGCTAAGCCGAGTCCGTTCCCTCTGGCGTGTTGCTGTTTCAACTATTTTCATTTCTAAGTTTGGCCTGCCCGTGCCAACCTAAACTCCGTTGCAAATCCTTCCGCAGCGCATCCTTTATTTGTTCCGTCAATTTCTTCCCCCGCGAAGTCAGGTAAAACACGTCAATTGCCTTTTGCCCTTCGGTATCGATCAACGCCACTTCGATATTGCATTCCTGCTTGGCCATCGACGAGCCCATCTCGTAAAGCAATCCCGGCCGGTCCTGCGTCACAATTTCGAGCAATGTGCTGTGCAGCGATGACGAATCGTCAAAAGTAATTCGCGTATCCACAGCGATCTTTGGGGCTTTGGCCCGCATCGCGCTGTCCCTGCTCTGCAACAGCGGCTCCAGCGCGGTTTTCCCGTTCACCACATCCGCCAAATTTCTCCGGAAGCGCTCGATTTCGCCCGGATTCAATTCCAGCGTGCGATGCAGGTCCACAAATTGAAATGTATCCAGCACCACGCCGGCCGCGTTCGCAAACGCATCCGCCTTCACAATATTCATCCCCCAACCCGCCAGCACACCTGCAATTTTTGCGAAGAGCGCCGGCCGGTCCGCGGTAATCACCGAAAGCGAGAACCCGTGGCGCATCCTCTTCACTTCCGTTTGCATCGGCTCGCCCTTCAATTTCTGGTACAACGCAAAATGCTCCGCAATTTCCGCCGCCGAGTGCACCGCCAGATACCGCCGCGGGAAGCCCTCCAGGAACCACTCAATCTCGCCTTCCTTCGCGCCGCGCATTTGCGAACGCACTTGCGCCAGCAGCGACACTTCCGTGGAAGCGTGCAGCCGGTCGCGATCCAGCGTGCGGCTGAAGTGATTCGAAGTCGCCGCGAACAATTGCCACAACATTTCCGCCTTCCACGGCGTCAATGCCTCGGGGTTCACCGCGTGAATGTCCGCATACGTAAGCAATGTCAGCCGCTGCAATCGTTCCTGCGTTCCAACCGTCCTGGCAAACATCGTCACCGTGCCCGCGTCGAAAATGTCCCGGCGTTGCATGGTCTCGGACATGTCCAGATGGTGCGCAATTAAAAAGTGCACCTCCGCCTTTTCTTCCTCCGTCAGTCCCAACCTCTTTGCCGCGCTCTCCAATGCCTCCAGGCTTCCCGTCACGTGATTTTGCACCCCCATGCCCTTGCCCACATCATGCAGCAGCATCGCCAGTATCAGCAGGTCCCGTCGCTCCAGCGTCTTCCATAGCGGCGCAAAATTCTTCCCCAGCGCGTCGCTGCCGTCGCCCAATTCCTGCAAGTGTTCAATGGTTCGCAGCGAATGCTCATCCACGGTGTACCGGTGATAGTAATCGCGCACTACCAGCGAATCGATGTGCCCGAATTCCGGTAACACTTCCGTCAACAGTCCCAATCGCTGCATCGGCCGCAGCGCCACGCCCGGATAATCGGCGCTCAGAATTTCGCGCAGCGTGCCCCACGTTATCTCCGTATTCTGCGCCGGCACCTCGGGATGCGTTTGGATATACGCGATAGTGCGTTCCGCCTCCCGGCTTAACGGCACGCCGGTATTCGCCGCCGCTGCAAAAAGTGAAAACGTAATCGCTCGATCCGATAACGCTCCGGGCGCGACGATTTCAAGTAATCCATCGCGCTCGATAAAAGGCCGTACCGTACTCGTTTCCAATTTCGGCACACGCGCCGCGTTGAAAATTCGTTCCCGCAGCGACCATGTGGTCAGTTGCGTTTTTTGTTCCATGTGTCGCAGCAATCGCCGGTTCAGCGTTCGCGCTTGCCGGAAATACATGCGCATCCATTCCGCTGCTTCATGTTCCGCGGAGCCTCGTTCAGCTACTTCAGCATCTCTATTTTTGGCCGCAGTACGTGAAATAACCCCGGAAATTCCCAGCGAGCGCGCCGCGGCTGCCGCTTGTAGCTCGTACGTAAGCGTGTTGTCATTTCGCCCGTTGCTGTAATGCAAAAAACAGCGAATCTCGCTCATGAAATCGACCGCTTTTCGCACCAGGTCGTCTTCCGCGGTCATCGTCGGCCGAGCGTCTTTTTTCTCGCCGCTGATTTGTTGCATCCACACCGTGGCTTGATAATCGCGCAAGCCGCCCGGCGACTCCTTCACGTTGGGCTCGAGATGGAAAATCGTATTCCCGTAGCGCGTCAGCCGGTCCTTCGTCAATTTTTGAAGTTGCGCCAGCAAAAAGGGCCGCGCCTGCTTTTCCGAACCCGGCAGCACCTTGCTGTCCAGCTTCTCAAACAGGGTCTTGTCTCCCGCCAGGAATCGCCGGTCCAGCAAAGCCAGGTGAAACTCGGCGTTGTCTTCTTCTATGCGCTTGCATTCATCGATGGTTCGCCCCGCGGAGCTCACGCGAAATCCAATGTCCCACAGCACCCGCGAAAACTCGCTGATCAACCGTCTAAATTCCGCTTCCGTTTTTTCATTGCCAAATAAAAATAAAATGTCCAGATCGGAGTAAGGGAAAAGCAACCGCCGCCCGAACCCACCGAGCGCCAGCAGACAGAGCCCCTGCGAGTCGTTGCCATGAACACGCAGCACCTCGCCAAAAATGCGCTGTATATTGCGATCCGCCAGTTCACACAACGCCGCCAGCGTTTCTCGCGCACCCGCACCCGCTTCGAATTTCTCGCGTATTCGTTGCCGCTCGTCGTCCGCTTCCGGTCCGAGCGTGGAAAGAGGAGTTGTGGATCCTTGCATCGATTTTTTGGCTTGGCCGATCAATTCTCGATAGAACTATAGCGGGCAATTTCGCATCTGTAGAGCTTGTTTTCTTCCCGCTTTTCGTTGCCTCACTAGGACGACGGCCTGGGCAGTCTTCGTCGGCAGATTTAAGATTTTGTTATCAGGGCAGCAAAACTGCTCTAAATAAATCCATCACGCATTACAACGCGTTTTCCCCGCGCTCATCATTCCGGATTCGAATGGCCTCATCGATCTTCGACAGGAAAATCTTCCCGTCGCCGATCATCCCGGTTTTCGCCGTCTTCATAATTGCCGCCAGCGCCTTTTCCACCAACGCATCCGGCAAAACCATTTCTACTTTCATTTTTGGCAGCAGGTCCACGGTGTATTCCCGCCCGCGATAAATCTCCGTGTGCCCTTTTTGCCGCCCGTGTCCGCGCACTTCCGTCACCGTCATCCCTTCGATTCCAATTTCGTGCAGCGCTTCTTTCACGGAAACAAAGCGCGACGGTTGAATGATCGCTTCAATTTTCATCATGGAGGTAATTTCCAATACTCCCCAATGCGTTTCTCCGCGCGTTTCGCGACAATAAACTCGCGCATCACGCTTCCAGGTTATAGGCCTCTTCTCCGTGTTGCGAAATATCCAGCCCGGCCTCTTCCTCTTCCGCGTTCACTCGCAGCCCGGTGATCATATCAACGATCTTCAGCAATACAATCGTTCCCACCAGCGCGATTCCCCACGCGATCAGCACGCCCACCAGTTGATTTCCAACTTGCGCCCAGTGCCCATCCAATCCGCCTACCGCTTTTCCCGCGCCGAAAATCGGATTAATCGCTTGCTGCGCAAACACTCCGGTAAGCAGAGCCCCAATCGTTCCTCCCGCCCCGTGAACGCCAAACGCATCCAACGCGTCATCATACTTAAAAATTGCTTTAACCTTCGTCACCATCCAATAGCAGAACGCGCCCGCGCAAATCCCTATCACCAGCGCAGGCATCGGTCCTACAAATCCGGCCGCCGGCGTGATCGCCACAAGTCCCGCCACCGCGCCCGAAATCGCGCCCAATGCGCTCGCACGTCCATTCTTCAACCATTCCGCCGCGCTCCACGCCAAAGCTGCGCTGGCAGCCGCGAAATGTGTAGCTACGAACGCGCTTGACGCCAATCCGTTGGAAGCCAGCGCGCTGCCGGCGTTAAATCCAAACCATCCCACCCACAACAAACAAGCTCCAATAAAACTCAACACCAAACTATGCGGCGGCATCGGCTGCTGCGGGTAGCCCGTCCGCTTCCTTAAATAGAGCGCGCACACCAGTGCCGATACTCCCGAAGAAATATGCACCACCGTTCCGCCCGCGAAGTCCAGCGTCGGAAATCTTCCTCCCAGCGACGCATTGAGAAAACCGCCTTTGCCCCACACCATGTGCGCCAGTGGTGCGTACACAAAAACAAACCACAGCACCATGAACAACACCGACCCGCTGAATTTCATCCGCTCCGCCGTCGCCCCCGTAATCAGCGCCGGCGTGATAATCGCGAACATCAACTGGTACACCATGAAAGTAGTCTGCGGGATCGTCCCCGCATAATCGGGATTCGGATCCGCTCCCACGCCGCGCAAAAATGCGTGCTCGAACCCGCCGATCAGCGGCCCATTTCCGCCAAAGCACAAGCTGTAGCCCACCAGCGCCCACATCACCGTAATCAAAGCCATCAGCGCGAAACTTTGCATCATAATCGCTAGCGTATTTTTGCGCCGCACCAACCCGCCATAAAAAAGCGCTAGCCCCGGCCCGGTCATCATTAACACCAGCGCCGCGCTTACCAGCATCCAGGCGTTGTCTGCGGAAGACTGCGCCGCCGTCACCCGTTGGTCAAGCTGCGTAAGCTTCTCGGCGGTGCTAGCTTTAGAAAAATCTGTCGGCGCGGCCTGTGCGAACGCCCCTGAAGCGCCCCATAAAATCATCGCCAACAGCAAACCACATCGCCACGTCGACTGCCCGTGCCCAGGCGCCCTCTTACAATGGTTTTGAGACAAATGTAAGAAATTCGGAATGGTCATCAGTAATCAAAAAGTCAAAAAAGCACAAAAACCCTGCGCACACCAATCACAGCTCTTGAACAGACCCCAATCGGCGCTTGACAGGCTTTGAACGCGCCCGATTATATGCACCACCTTCCTGCCTTGTCATATAAATAGAATTGATTCATCCCACAAAAAATTTAACTAGCTCCTCCTCGGCCCCACCACAAAACCCCACAACAACACGCAGTCTCGCCCCGGGTGCCCCGGGGTTCGCAGTTGAGTTACGAACCCGGGTCTTGAAGTTGACCTTAGCTTTTGAAGTTAACGAAATAATTAACTAGCACGACGTTCGCACACCACTAAAACTCAATCCCACTCGCAGGGTGCCCCACCCTCGATTTCCAAGGGTGGGTCTTGCTGTTGAGGTTAGGTTTTGATGCTGACGTTGGCTCTGAAATCGACAGTCGGGTTTCCGGTCGGGACGACGCTAGGGCGCGGGTGCCCCGGGTTCGCATTTGAGTCATGAACCCGGGCCGTGGGTGGATGTTGCCTTTTGAAGTGACGAATTAATGATGAAGTCGACGATAGACTTGGTTCTAAAGTTTGGGATCTCCGCCTGAGAACCATGACTCGACCGCTGCTCAAAGTTTCCGAATTTGTTGCCAATCCCAAGCGGCCCAAACAAATTCCACCCCACCAATCGCTTGTCATCTTCCTTCGTCGTATAATGCACGCCAATGGAAAGCCGCTCTAACCAGCGCCGCTATCCACACGGACGGAGAATCACCAAATGGCCGATCACGCCCCCATGGAAATAAACGTTCGCGCCAGCGGCCCCGTCTCCGTACTCGACGTCCACGGCCGCCTCACCATTGGCGAATCCAGCGAACAGCTTCACCACGCGCTGCAATCCGTAATCGACCACGGCGCCCGCAAAGTCGTGGTCATTCTCAACGGCGTCCCCCAAATTGACAGCTCCGGCATCTCCACCCTGGTGCGCATCTCCATCCAGTTAGCTCGCGAAGGCGGCATCCTCCGCCTGGTCTGCGGCCCCGGCCGCGTCCGCGACGCCCTAACCGTCACCCGCCTCATAGAAGCCATCCCCACCTTCGAAATCGAATCCGCCGCCCTCGCCAACTTCGCTTAAGCCCAGTCGTAAGCCTCTAAGACACACGTGGCTCTTCCGGCTTTGTCTAATAGAAATTATAAAACCGCTATTTTTTAGCACAGCAGTCCGGATTTCTAGGGACGTAAGGCTGGTCAACCGCTCAGGCAGGCCGCAGACTCGACGTGAGGCCGTTGAACACGAAAAAGCTAGTCCCCAGGGACATGGATGGAAATTACGTCGGGGTGGTTCCTATGGAGCGAGCCGCCTATGAGCAGACCATCAGGCGGCTAGATACGAGCCGATGTACAAGCTAATCCAATATTCGTTGCGGTGCTCTGTCGTGAGGATCAAATGCCACCCAGCCTCGCGCCACCTCTCCCTCGAGTTCTGAGACGAATTGCCCAATCGATCGTGATTGTTTGTCCGTTGCGGTGGCGTGGCTCGCCTCGACCGAATCGAATTCGTGAAAGCAGTGATCGTCTGACGTAGCACCTCTTTCGCTGAAGCAGAAGGCCTCGGGAATGAACACCTGATGTGCGATGAACAGGCCATCTTGCAAGAATGCAGTTCGGAGTGCTTGAGTTATCGTCTCAGGGGCCAGCCTGTCTGGATTGGAGAACACCACTTCGGCCCAATTCTTGTAGTTACCCGCGTCGCGCTAGAGATATTTGAACTTGATCTTGATATTGTCCATTTGGTTGACCTCGAGCTCCAGACCGAATTAAGTGGCAAGGAATATTTTTTCATTATGATAAAGCATAAAGTCTCTGTTTGGGGCGAATCGGCGAGGGGGAGAAATGGAGACACTCTCAAACCTACCCAAGAACTCCCGGGCCGCTTTTTCTGTTGGGTTTCTCTTAACTCGAGGCGAAAGCTTAACTTTTAGATCGGGCGTGACTGTTAGCACTGACCACGGCACGATGTGGCTTGCCGTAAGCAGCGGTGCGATTGGCAATCTTGTGATGCAGCACCGGGCGTCGTACGAAGCTAGGACGGCGGCGCGAAAAAAATCTTGATTAACCCGCGCCCGAATAAGTGCGACTCTGGTTTTTCCTTCCGGAAAATCCGCTATCTCCTCTGCCAATGCGGAGTTTCGCCCGTTAAGCTGCTCAAGGAGTCGCTCGCTTTCAAACGCGAGCCCGTCCCAGTCACTGCTGAATTGGTTCCAGATTTCCACTTCTGCGCGCGCGCCATGGGAGGCGCCTACGATATTTCTTCTTTGCAAGGCGGGGTCGAGCCGCGCAAAAGTTGGCGAGCTTCCATGATACGGCCGAGGGAGTGCGGCCGATCGTCTTCGCCATTTCTATTCCCAGCGGATTGCGGATGTGAATTCGGCCGAAGGGTATTTTGCAGTATAGATTAAAAGCAACGATGAGTTCCTCGCGGGTCCATTCACGACGAGGTATTACACGGTTCAAGCGCAGGGTCCGTAAAAGATAGCGCGAATTTGGGAGAAACTGATGACCAACAGAATGTTAATCATAACGGCGCGGAATTCTTTTGTGAGTTTTTTTCTCTTCAAAATCTTCCCGCCTAATTAACCGTTCTTCTTCAACTCCGCCAAAACCAACTTCGCTATTTCCTTCAACGTCTCAAACACGCCCTGCCCATTCACGGCTACGCCCTCAATAACCGGCTCGCCTTTTTTCTGCAGTTCCTTCGTCAGGTCCGCCACGCTCATCACATTAGGCAAATCGCGCTTGTTCAATTGCAGCACATACGGAATGGTATCGAACTTCAGGTTGTGCTCTTTCAAATGCTCCTGCAAATTCTCCATCGTTTCAAAATTCGCATCCAGCCGCTCTTCCTGCGAATCCGCCACAAACACAACGCCATCCGCGCCTTTCAAAATCAGCTTGCGGCTGGCCTCATAAAACACCTGCCCAGGCACGGTATAAAGATGAAAGCGCGTTTTAAATCCGCGCACCGTCCCCAGGTCCAGCGGCAGAAAATCAAAGAACAGCGTGCGATCTGTCTCCGTGGCGAGGGACACCATCTTGCCCTTCTGATTCTGTCCGGTGTGGTCGTACACCCATTGCAGGTTCGCGGTCTTTCCGCCCAGACCTGGACCGTAATACACCAGCTTGCAATTAATTTCGCGCGCAGGAAAATTAATAAACGGCACTAGTCGTAATTTCGAATCCGGCTAAAAATCTCACCGCACACACTTAACCCAGCCGGTATTCGCCCCCCTCTTCCTTGACTCCTATTGCTTTCCCCGGTTGATTCCGAACAGGCACGTTCATCTTAGCCGTTTTTACGCGGCGTAGTACCGCGCCTTTGTTTTTCGCAGCTCGAATTTCGAACCTGAAACCCTCTAAATAGAGTGTCCGCGAATTTCCCCCAATTCTCACACTCTATTTTCCACCCATGCCTCCGGTAGGTAACGTCACCCCTACGAGTCATGCCAAAATTAGTGCGCAATTCTGCATCGCTATTGCTTTCGGTATAAAAATGTTGCGCGTTCCGCTGCGTGCGCCCCGTACAAAACCAAAATCTAAAAGTTAGTTTCCATTTACGTATCTAAATAGTAATATCTGATAAGCACTCGCAAGGGATCAGCGCTGCACAGTATTGGCCGCAGGCCGTGGATTATATGATTAGCAGGGTCCATAAACATCTCAGTCCCTCCATGTCGGCCCTGGCTCTGCCCGCGAGTGGCAGATTATGTTAACTACTTACTCCTTTGTTTTGAGTACTTTGTGGACTCTTGGCACCCTCTGGCTCTCTCTTGGCGACCTCGATCCTTTGTTTTCATCCTTTACGGACTCTTTCGCAAAAACACCGGGGGGTATAGGGGTATGTCCGCGGTGGGAAACGCTCCCGACCATCACCTCTTGCGGAAGTTAAGATGCTGGTTGTCCGCCACAAACCAGCGGATTTCAATCTCAACGAATGGCACGAACATTGACGCGCCATAGCACCTCTGTTAGCATTTGCTCCATGCCAAAAGTCCGTAAGCCAACCCGGGCATCTTCCTCTCGCGCCAAAAGCGTATCCCCATCCCGCGCCAAATTGCAGAAGAAAAAGAACTTACCTCCAGCGCCTCCCGCGCAGCGCGGCGGCGTGGAACTCGTCGATCCGCGCGTCCAAGCTCAGCTGAAAATCTACGACGAGGCCCTGTCATTATTTCGGCAGCAAAAATTTGCGCGCGCCAAGCAGGAACTTGAAAAAGTTGTGGAAGGCCCCAGCAAAGAACTCGCCGACCGCGCCCGCATGCACGTAAAAATTGCCGAGCAGCGCATGAAGCCGCTGCACGATCAAAATCCACGCACCGCCGACGAACATTATCAACGCGGCGTCGCCATGATGAACGTGGGCCGCTGGGACGACGCCCGCGAAAGCCTGGATAAAGCTCGGCGCGCCGCGCCAAAAGCCGATCACATTCATTATGCCCTCGCCGCTCTCGACTGCCTCACCGGCGAAGCGGAATCCGCGATGGCCAATCTGAAAGTAGCGATTCAGCTCAAATCGGAAAATCGCTATCACGCGCGTAACGATGAAGATTTCGCCTTCCTCCAGGAAGATCCCCGCTTCACTGAACTGCTGTATCCTGAGAAAGACGGCACCGCCGGCTGATCGTTTAAAAACCTGCCCGCTGTTCGATCGCCCGCTATTCGATTGAAAAACTAATTCGCCGCGCCCGACGTGAAAAAATACGACGCCAAACAAAAAAATTTCTCGCGCGGATTTCGCATCGTCGCTCTCGGCGGCGGCACCGGTTTATCCGCGCTGCTTCGCGGACTGAAACAACACGTCGTCCGCGGCGACGACAAAAATCCCAACGCCGAGCGCCCCATTTCCGACCTCGCGGCCATCGTCACAGTGACCGACGACGGCGGCAGCTCCGGCCGCCTGCGGCGTGAAAATCGCATCTTGCCGCCGGGCGATATTCGCAACTGCATGGTCGCACTTTCCAAGGACGAAGCTTTGCTCGGCCGCCTTTTCCAATACCGTTTTCATGCTGGCCGCGGTCTGATCGGCCACAATTTTGGTAATCTTTTCCTCGCCGCGCTCACGCACATCACCGGAGATTTTACCGAGGCAATTCGCGAAAGCGGCAAAGTCCTGGCCATCCGCGGCCGCATTTTTCCATCCACGCTGGCGAACGTGCATCTTGTCGCCGCGCTCACCAACGGCCGGCGCGTGCGCGGAGAAACGCGCATCACCGCGAGTCGCGTGCCCATAAAAAAGTTGGAGCTCTCGCCGAAAAAAGTGCGCCCGCTTCCGCTGGCGATTGAAGCCATTCGCAAAGCCGATCTGATTCTTCTTGGCCCCGGCTCGCTGTACACCAGTGTCCTGCCCAATCTTTTAATCCCTGAAGTCGCCGCCGCCATCGCCAACTCCCGGTCTCCGCGCGTTTACATCGCCAATCTGATGACTCAGCCCGGCGAAACCGCCGGATATGCGCTGGCCGATCATCTTCGCGCCATCCAAGTCCACGCCCCGCGTAAGTTGGTGGACTACGTGGTTGCCAATCGCCAGCCTGTGTCCCCAAAAGTTGCCCGGCGCTATCGCGCGGAAGGCGCCGAACCTGTAGTCATCGATTTGCCGGAGCTTCAGAAATTAGGCTGTCGTGTTGTTCTGGATAATTTGCTGGATGAGCGCGACGTCATTCGCCACAATCACAAGCGGCTGGCCAAGCTGCTGCTCGACAGATTTTGCTGTCCCACTCAGGGGCTTTCAACGCGCGCCGTTTCGCGCCGCGCCATTTCCAAGTTTTAAATTGCGCACCGTTCCTGCTAACGTTTTACCCACTCATTCGTTGAATATTTTCTGGAGAAATCATGGCCACATTCGCATTGATCGAATATAAAGATGCCAGCCCCGAAGTTCGCGCCGTATACGACGACATCATGGCCACGCGAAAGATCGACTGGATCAATAATTTCTGGAAGGCCATCGCGCACGACCCCGCCACCTTGAAACGTACCTGGGAATCGCTGAAGCAAATCATGGCCCCCGGAGCTCTCGATCCATTGACAAAGGAATTGCTGTACGTCGCAGTGAGCGTCACTAACAATTGCAACTACTGCATCGCTTCACACACTGCGTCGGCGCGCAAAAAAGGTATGACTGACCAGATGTTTCACGAGCTGCAAGCGGTGATCGGCATGGCCAACGAAACCAACAAAATGGTCACCGGCTATCAAGTGGAACTCGACGAACAATTCGAAGGTCCGCTGCCTCCACCTGTCCAGTAGTACAGGTGGCTTTTACCCTCGACCGGGGTGGCGATCTGTACAAATTTTTCTTACATGGTACCTCCGTACTATAGCTAGTCCCCTGCGTGGCCTAGAACATAGGTTATTCCGCGTGAACACCGTGTCTGTGTGTGCCGGAGAATTTTTTTCGAGTGTGCCAATGTCCCCTGCTGCGAAGGAAAATGAAGTATTGACCTCCATTCCAGAAAACGCCACGGCGCGGCCGCAGCCGGTGGCGCTGGAAGTTCCCGTCACCGTGAATGGAGCCCGAGCGGTTGCGGGAGGCGCCAAGCGCGAGCCTTTTTCTGAATCCACGAAGACCGTTTTAATATTTGGGCAAGGCGCGGTTGTACGTTTGGCTTCTTCGGTAGCTGCCGGCCAATTGCTGTTCCTAATCAATGAGAAAACAAAAAAGGAAGTTGTCTGCCAGGTAGTAAATTCAAAAAGTTATAACAGCACGAGCGGCTACGTAGAGCTGGAGTTCACCGAGCCGGTGTCGGGTTTCTGGGGGATGCGCTTCCCCGCAGCAGCGCAGGGCCATCACGGTTCGGAAGCCACACCAACATCTTCCGCAGCGGCACGGAATGTCATGGCCGCTTCAGGTACCGACTCGAAAGTTCCACTACCCGCTGCCGCGAATCAGCCGCAGACCAAATCCACGATTTCAAGTTCCCCGCGCGCCCCCGAATCCGTGCTCTCAAACCCGGCTGTTGCTCCAAATCCGGTCTCAGCCCCGCAGTCCGTTTCAACAAATTCCTCACCGGCTTCGCACAGTGCCACGCCGGCATCGCCATCACCTCTATCGAGCGCAGCTCCTGTCGCTCCTGAAATTGCAAAACCAATAAAGACGGAGACCGTGACGTCCCTCGTAACGCCGAAGAGTTTTACCCCTTCGTCCAAATCCATACTGGATTCAGACGAAATCAAAATACCTTCCTGGCTGGAGCCTTTGGCGCGCAACGCGGCGGCCGCTTCCGCGGCATTGCCCGAAACCCGCGCACAGGAACCGACCGAAGACTTCGGGGATATTCCAGTACTGGACGATCTATCGGTTACCGAAATTACCGATACGCCGGAAAACGCCAGCCGAAATCTGCCTCGCTCGTCTTTTGGCACCCATTTTCTGGCCGATGAGCAGGACGCGGTTTCAGAAGAAATCGCCACGGCAGGTAAATCCAGCAAGAAGTTCTTGATCGGCGCGATCGCCGCTGCGGGTCTGTTGCTGGTGGGCGCTGGCGGTTGGTACGTGCGCCAATCCTCGGGCAACGAAGCAGCGAACAATTCCGCCAGCAATACCGCAACGGTGAATACCCCCGCCACCGATGCCAACAAGAGCGGCAGCAGCGAGCGTTTGCAAGCACAGCCGCCGGTACACGCCTCGGCTCCGGAGAAGCCTTCCGCTAAATTCACCGCCGTATCCACGCCGAACATAGAACCGGATGCATCGTCCGCATCGAAGCCGACTAAATTCACGGACGCCAACAGGGCCAGCGTGAACGCCAAACGAAATATCGCCACCGTGGATTCCGCGACAGATGACACTACTGATGTAGCCGCGCATGCACAGCCGAAAAAACAAAACCTCGGATCCGTTAAACTATCCGCTCCCATCTTAAATAATCAGGCGCGCGCGGTTGTCACTGAAGAAGCTTTGAATCTTGAGCCCAGCCAGCCGGCAGCGGGATTGGCGCCCGCTCTGGGGGGCTCCGCTTCCAGACAGCCGGTTGCTCCTAGCAGCGCGCCTGAAATAAAACCCGCGACCTTGATTTCTTCCGTCCCTCCCGTATATCCGGCGATTGCAAAAACCCAGCGAGTCTCCGGTTCGGTGACGATTGATGCCTTGATTGATGCCACTGGACACGTCACCAGCATGGCGGTTGTTTCCGGTCCAACCCTTTTACGGGAGTCTGCAAAAGACGCACTGAGTCGCTGGAAGTACGCACCGGCAGAACTGCATGGCAAACCCGTCCCCATGCACATGACCGTCACGATTCAATTCAAACTGCAATAATTCTTGTTTCTCGAAGCACTCTTGCAAAATGATTCTGTAGATCACGGAACAACGCAAATTGGTCCGCATGGCGCGCCGTAGTATCGCTGGCCTTTTAATCGTGGGCCGTCCATCTCACCCGGCGACATTACAAATAGTTTCAAAGGTAACAATTCTGTTTTGCGGTTGGGATTTCTACGTGACCAGCGAGTGTGGAGAATTTCTAGCGCCAGCATGCCCCTAAAATGAACGCGGCGGCCGAAGTGCTAAGGCTTAGGCACTGGCCGCCGCGAGGGGTTTACACGCGATGGCGTCCCCGGAAGCGCTTTTGCTCCGGCATCGAATGTATACCACCAACATCTGAAAGAAATTTAGCCGCTCCCCGTTTTGCCGTCTGTTCAAAATTGGACATTTGTGGTCTATTTTTTGTCATTTTCCAAACCGCTACTCGGCCCCGTGTCGCCGCGTAAGGCCATATGAGCCAGCGAGTTCCAAAACGGAACTCTCTTACTACGACCTATGCGACGTTTCGCGGTATGGCAACTCTAACTAGGTGTCGCCTTGCGGGCTGGTGTCAGGGTTCGTATACTGACGCCCGGCCAGCAAACGGCGGGAAGGTAGCCCGCGATTTCCTACTTTCGTTGGCCTTCAATTCAAGTCGCGAAAATCGCGCTACTGGTGTCCCAGTCGCGAATGAGCGGGCTGCGGTTCGGATAGCAAGGAGAGCTTTGCATGGCGCACGGTCCTGTCCCCGAAGAAATGAATGTGTATCAAAACGCGGAAGCGCGTTTTGAAGTCGCGGCAACGAAACTAGGACTTGAGCAGGGCCTGTACCGCTACCTGAAATATCCCAGCAAAGAAATCACGCTGTACATCCCCGTTGGAATGGACAACGGCCAGCTCGAGGTATTTACCGGCTATCGCGTTTTGCACTCCACGGTGCGAGGGCCCGGCAAGGGCGGCATTCGCTACGCACCCGACGTTTCCCTGGATGAAGTGCGCGCCCTGGCGACCTGGATGACCTGGAAATGCGCGGTCGTAAATATTCCCTTTGGCGGCGCCAAGGGCGGCATCATTTGCGATCCGAAGAAAATGTCGCGCGGCGAATTGGAGCGCATGACCCGCAGATACACAGCGGAGTTGGCCAACTGGCTAGGCCCTGAGAAGGATGTGCCCGCGCCGGACGTCGGCACGGGTGAACAGACCATGGCCTGGGTCATGGACACCTACGCGATGCATCTTGGTCAGGCCACTACCGCGGTGGTCACCGGCAAGCCCATTGAATTGGGCGGGTCGGCCGGCCGGCGCGAAGCGACCGGGCGCGGCGTAATGATCTGCTGCGACAAAGCCCTGGCAAAAACCGGCCTCAAGAAACAAGGCTGCCGCGTGGTAATTCAAGGATTCGGAAATGTCGGTTCGCTGGCGGCGGACTTAATGCAGAAAGCGGGCTACAAAATTGTGGGCCTCGCGGACATCGGCGGCGGGCTATACAACGAAAATGGTTTCGATATTCCCAAAGTGATTGAGTGGGTGTACACGCAGAAAAAGGCGCTGCAGGATTTTCCTGGCGGTGGAACAAAAATGACCGCGCGAGATGTACTGTTCCAGCCATGCGAAATTGCTATTCCCGCGGCCATCGAGAACCAAATCACCGAAGAAAATGCCCACCAGGTGCAGGCCAAAATTCTGTGCGAAGGCGCTAACGGACCGACGACCTGGCAGGCCGATTCCATCGTCGATGCCAAGGGAATATTCACGGTTCCGGATATTCTCGGCAACGCCGGGGGGGTTACGGTCAGTTATTTCGAGTGGGTGCAGGACCGCCAAGGTTTTTTCTGGCGCGAGAGCGAAGTCAACGAAAGGCTTCTCGACGTGATGGAGCACGCTTTCGACGAGGTGGTCCGTTATGCCGAAGCCCACAAAGTAAATAACCGCATTGCCGCTTACATGCTGGCCATCGATCGGGTCGCCAGCGCCTTAAAGCTTCGCGGAATTTACGCCTAGCATCTTGCGGAGACTTGTATTAGGTTCTTCCCACTACTTCCGTGCGTCCACGGGGAATAGATAACTTCCGCGCTTTTTGCGGCTCAAATTTTCTAGCAAATCGGTTCGGTCGCGCCGAGGATAGGACGCGAGGAAAGAGACAGGTCGATGACGGATACACTCCTGCCGGGTTCCGCGAAGACAGAAGAGCAGCACAGCCGCGAAATTTGCATTGCGGGTCGCTGGCTGTATGAGCGCGGCTACATCGTAGCTTGCGAAGGCAATCTCTCCGTTCGCCTGGATGAGAACAGAATCCTGAATACCCCGACGTGCATGAACAAGGGCACGCTATTGCCGGAAGATTTGGTGATTACCGATCTGAACGGCACACATATTTCCGGTAAACGAAAAGTGTCATCCGAAGTCGCCATGCACTTGTTGTTTTATCGCATGCGCCCGGACGTGCAGGCTATTTGCCACGCGCATCCGCCGACGGCCACCGGTTTTGCCGTGGCCGGCCGCGCGTTGGACCAGGCGCTGCTGCCGGAAGTGATTATCGGCTTAGGACAAATTCCCCTGGTGCGTTATGCAACCCCAGGAACACCGGAATTGAGCGCGGCGATTGAGCCGTTCGTTCCGCATTATGATGCGCTTCTTCTTGCAAATCACGGAGCCGTGACCTGCGGACCGGATCTGCTCACCGCGTTTTTTCGCATGGAGACCATCGAGCACTCCGCGAAAATTACCTTGGCGGCCGAGATGGCCGGCGAGCCGCAGCTGCTTTCCAGCCGGGAAGTAGCCAAGCTGATGGCGTCGCGATCCAGATATTTTGTGGCTCCACCGCCTGGCGGAGGAGCGGATCTGCCCATCACGAGCGACGGCGGGGACTCGACAGGGGAACACGTTTCGCTCACGCGCAGCCAACTTGGCGCGCTGATCGACGAAGCGGTGCGAAAAGATCGCACCCGCCGCTGATTCATTGATTAAATAGGATTTTCCCCAGGCGCGACTGACCTTCGTTTTTCTTGCCCGATATGCCGTTCAGCCGCCGTTGAAAATGCGCTTTTTTGACCGTGGCATCATTTCTCACGATCACTAGTTATGGAATCGCCAAGCTATTCCCTTCGCGTACTACCGCCGCGGTCTCTTGGCCCTGCACGCGGTAAACCACGATCAACACTTTGTCTGCTCCTGGCGCGGGGTCTCCGCCTAGCGAGCGATTATTAGCCATCACCGGCAATCCATTTTCACGCTGCATGGTGCGCAACAACTCCGTTACGTTGGCCGTCCTGCCTTGCACTCCCCAATATGCCCGCAAAATCACGACTCCTCGACGCTCATCGCGACGGTCGTCGTGTCTGTCATCGTGTCGGCTGTCCCCTCGCGGCCGATCGTCAAATTCATCGCGGCGAACCGATTCATCGCGTCGCACCGCGAACATTCCCACGTCTATAGCCGCCCCCTCCCGGTACAAAAATTCGCGTTCCTGATTTTGTTGATTTCGCGCAATAATTCGCAGCGTTTTGTCGCGCGATACGGCCGGATCTCCTCCCATGGTCTGATTGTTTACCCACACTCGTCCGTTGACTCCGCCGCGCTCAATCAAATCCCCCACCAGATCCGTAACATCTGTCTGGCGATCCCTCCAACCCTACTGCGCGCGCATGATCCTCCAGACGCCAGGCCCTTCATCCTGCGCGGAAATCTTGATGCTCAACAAACTGGCATACATCACGATGCACGACCAAAACGAGCGCGCACTTTACTCCATTATTGTGGCCATCGGGCCAAAAAGTCGGCCCCTAATCGTTAATTTCCAATCGAAGAATCTGGCCTGCTCCTGCCGGCGCAGCGCCAAAATTCGAAATATAGATTGCACCGTCTGGCCCGATCGTCATCGCCGTAGGAACTACGAGCCCGCCAGTATCTCTTCCACTTCGCCCGAAGGGCTGACGCGAACGAGCTTGCCCTCACCAGGAGTCAGATTGCCGGCCGCATCCGATAACTCGAGCACATAGAGCCTGTCGCGGTGATCAAAAACAACTCCGACTACAGTAGTGAATCCAGCTTCCCATATCTTAAAATTTCCACTGGGCGTCAACTGGTGAACGCTCGCACTTCCGGGAACGATGGGAAACGGCGCAAGATTGCCGAAGAACAAATTGCCGTGATAGACCATTCCGGTTGGGCCCACCCACTTGGAGCTGCTCGCTGATATATCTGCCACGCGATGCACAGCACCTGTAAACTGGCGAGACTCGATCGATCTCCTGGTGATTTGGTTCGGCCGCGTAGAATTCGCCGTTCACCACCACCGTGCTGTACCAAGTACCATCGGGTTCCCAGTCATCGAGAGAAGGGCCCGGATTTGCGATCGGGTTTGCCATCTGGAAAGCGGAGAGGTTGGCAACGTAGCTCGTAACGGTGCAATTGGTTCACGCCGCTTCGGATACCCATGTTTGGGCGCAGAGTTACATTCGGGATTCGCGTGACCTGCTGCTGTTACAGCAGGAACTTGCGGAGAATGTCGCAAAAGAAGTGCATAGCGCGGCGCTGCCTCCAAAACCCTCTGGCCCCAGGATCGCGCCCGAAGCCCATGATGCTTATTTGCGGGGATGATATAACTGGTTCACGGGCAGCAACGAAACCGTCCGCGAGTCCTGCGAGAAGGCTATTCAACTCCAACCTGACTACGCTGCCGCCTATAGCGGGCTTTTGGACCGGAACGATGAGGCTGTCGCAGCCCAGAGAACGTCCAGGAGTTGGATCCTTTCGCGCGACCTTGGGCACTCGGCTATGTCCTCGACTGCGCTGGAAAATATGAGCAGGCATCCAGCGAGTTCCGCCAGCGAATTGAGGCGCTGCCTAGGGATGCTGGCCCGCGCTATAAATTCTCTGAATCCCTGTCGTCCCAGGGGAAAGAGAAAGAGTCGATGGAACAATTCGCGGAAGGACTTCGTCTCGGAGGCCAGGAGCAACCCGTCGAGGAAGTGCGAATTGCCTACACAAAAGGCGGTAATCAGGCCGTACAGGAATGGAGGCTCGCTTACTTGAAGCAAATGGCCCGGAAGCAATATGTATCACCGTTAGAATTCGCGTCTGCCTATGCGCGACTCGGACAGAAGGATGAAGTTTTTCAATGGCTGGATAAAGCTTACGACGATCATGTGCCGAAGCTTGTGCGGATTCAGCAAGATTCAGACTTGAACTCAGTGCACGGCGATCCCCGTTTTCAAGCTCTGGTCAAACGCATCGGGTTGCCACCAGCATTCTGAAGAGAGATGGAATTCAGACGCCGGTGGTCACCGGCTTTATTTTTTCTTCATCTCCGCATCCCAATTTAGGATTACAGTCATGGGATGCGTCTCCGCATTCTTGACTTGAGTGTTGATCAGAAATCGCTGCCCATCTTTGGTTACGTCGTAGCTCACTTGCTCCGAAGTGGCCACAAGTTCGCGCGCGTGCGCCTGGAAAAGCGCGGCCGGCGCGCCAGCGTCAAAGTTAGCGCCGACGTTTACAGGTACCGCCATCATTTTCCCGTCGGCTGCAAAATAGAAGAGTTCTTTGGTGTCGCCTCGCCAACGGGGCTGGGTTCCGCCGGCAATTGAGACTTGCCACTTACCTTGCGCTGCGGGAAATGAGGTGACATAAATCTCAAACTTGCCGCTCTCGTTGGAGGCGTACGCCACCCACTTTCCGTCCGGCGAAAATTGAGCGTTCCTGATGGGCGTCGCCAGGAATAACCGGGCTTTTAATTCTGGCAGTGTGACGGCCCACAGCTCTTTTCCCCGCATATACAAAACGTACTTTCCGTCCCGCGACCAGTCGGACGGATATTTGTCGACTTTGTCGGAATTATCAAAGTCCAGCAACTTCTCTTCCTGGGCTCCGTCGGCATTCTTGACGAAGAGTTCAAATTTTTGATTGCGGTTCGAGCCAAACAAGATGTGGGCGCCGTCCCGGCTCCAGATCGGTATGGCATCAATCGCGGGATTAAACGTGAGACGCTTCATGGCGTCTCGCTGAATGTCGTAGGTCCAAACGTCCACGTTGGTGCTTTCCTCGTCGGTCTTATCGAGCGCCACCGTTTTACCATCCGGCGCGAGCTTAATGTTGGAATACACATCCGGTTTACTCGCGGCTCCAGTTTCATTTCCCTTACGGTCGTACCAAACCAGTCTGGAGAGCGCCACACCACTGCCGCTCTGAGCCACTAACACTCCTGTGTCCGAAGCCGCATATGCGGTGTGGAGTATCCGCGGCAGGTAAGCGATATCGGTAAGGGTTGGCACGGCCTCACCAGTGACCTCCAGCTTGGCGGCATCAAAGCGCTGGGCAATAAGCGTTTTGTCCCGGTAATAAAGGAGGTATCCCGGGGCAACATAAACGGCGTTGGCGGTTGCCTTGATCACGAACTTTTTCTCGTTGGAGTTCAGTGCGCCGACGTAAATCGCATCCGGATCCGTTTTTCCGGAAACGCTTGCCGCGAGATACAGGAAGTGCTTCTGGTCCGGCAGAAACATCGGCCAGCGGTGGCTATCTTCACCCCGGCTGGCGTCAGGCATACTGATGCGCGTTGCACTGCCGCCGTTAGCAGACACACGATATAGCCCATCCCCTAACTGGCCGCTCGGAGTGAAAATGATTACGCCATCCTTATTCCATGTTCCTCCGCGACCTGACGGCGCATCGCAAATGGTTTGAACCGGTCCGCCAGCGGTGTCCAGCTTTTTGAGCTTGCCCTCGGCGAAAAATCCTAAAGACTTGCCGTCCGGTGACCAAAAAGGAAAAATGGCATCTTCCGTATCCGGCAGGCTCCTTGCCCGCCGTGAACCAACCTCGTAGAGCCACAACGCTTTCGCACGCTCCGGTTCTAGTTTGCCTATGACGGCGAGAGTGCGACCATCAGGCGCCACCGCCATGGACTGCCCTGGAAACGGGAGCTGCGCATAGAAATAAGAAGGCTCTGAGCTATTTTTGCCTCGGGGCCAAAGCATGATCGCCGCGAGGAGAGTCGCTGCCAGCAAAGCACACAGCAGCCACGGCAACGCGCCGCGCCCCGACGGCGTCTTTCGAGATTCGACGACAGTCGCCGAAATTGGTACTTGGCCCGAGCTTTCGCCAATCCATTTAAGCTCACTCGAAAAGTCCCGCGCGGTTTGCCAGCGGTCATCGGGATTCTTTGCGAGGCTGCGGCGAATGGCGCGATCCAGATTGACGGGTGTCAATGGCTTGATCGAATTGAGCGGGGGCGGCTCGCTCTCCAGAATTGCGGAAGCCACACTCAACTGCGTTTTGCCTTCGAAGGCGCGCCTGCCTGTCAGCATTTCGTACAAAACGGCGCCCAAAGAAAAAATGTCGCTGCGCCCGTCCAGCTCCTGTCCTTGCACTTGCTCCGGGGACATGTACTGGAAGGTGCCTACAATCGTTCCCTGTTGGGTGATCGGCGAATGCGGAGACGCCGAGGTCGTGGTAGCCAGTGTCGCCAGCGGGGAAGTCTGCTTCGCCAAGCCAAAGTCCAGCAACTTGGCGCCGCTGGGCGTCAGCATGATGTTTCCAGGTTTCAAATCGCGGTGAACGATGCCGCTGCGATGCGCTTTATCAAGCGCGTCTGCAATCTGCGCGCCGTATTTCAGGGTCTGCTCAAGCGGCAGCGGCCCTTTTTCGAGACGCTTTGCGAGGCTTTCGCCTTCCACGCACTCCATCACGATATAGTCGACGCCGTCTTGATGACCGATATCGTGCAGCACGCAAATGTTGGGGTGATTCAGGCTCGAAATGGTCTTGGCTTCGCGCTCAAAGCGCTGTTTCGCGAGCGGATCAGCGGCAATACTGGCCGGCAAAATTTTGATCGCGACGACCCGATCTAGCCGCCTGTCGTTCGCGCGATACACCTCACCCATTCCGCCCGCGCCCAGCGGCGCGACGATCTCGTAGGGGCCGAGTATTGTGCCGGCAGAAAGTGCCATCGATTGCTGGGCATTATACCGATTTTGCATGCGCAGGACGGGCAATCGGCGTAAACGAATTCATCGTGGATGAAAATGATCGGACCGACCAAAGCGTCTTAAAGGCTGTCGGCGAACATCGTTCGGTAATGTCGGTACCAATCGCTCTGAAAACGATCATCTGGATCGTATTTCTTTTTTGAGCGGAGAAAATCTGCGAATTGCGGATAGCAACTTTCCAGCTGGCTTCGTGTGGCGTGACGATGATAGGTCAGGTAGTACGAGCCTCCGCGGCGCGCGGCCATATCGATCAATCTGCGAAAAGCATCCGCCGAACGTCGGATGCCCACGGGGCTGTGGACGACATGCAGATTGAAGATCGTGCAAGCATAAGGTTGTTTCGCCCACGGAAGAAAGCTCTCGTCATCGCGCTCAATAAGCCGCACCGTGCCATAAATCAACTCAGTATCGTTCTTCCGGAAATCTTCCCGGACCTCTGCGAGAAAACCAGCCAGCGCCTGCCTGGGTACGTCGATCTCCGCGATCATTTCTGTTGCCGGGTAAGGTGCGTGAAGCCGGGCATCGATTTCGCGGTGATAATTATCGGGGTAGATACTCAGTTGATGCAGATCCGACCAATAAATCTGGCCATTCGTTGAAAGGTAATACTCTGCATACCTGTTGAACGCCTGTTTTTCATCGGTGTGCGCGAGATAGAGGAGTTGCCTCCAGTTCTCATCGGTCAGTTGTTTTTCTTCGGTGGGAATCGGTGTATCGATCGAAACCGGTCGATAACAGGAGAATACGCCCTTGTGCAGGAAGTCATCCGCGTCACGCTCAATGGAGAACTGGAAATCTCCATATTCAAATCCGCCGGCGATGCGTTTCTCAAAAGCGGCCATCAACGTTTCGACCGTGCGAATTTCCACCACGCGCTCAAGCTTCGCTCTCGGCACGAGGCGCAATTGTAGGGAAGTCACAATTCCAAACAGACCGTAGCCGCCATGAACTAACCGGAACAACTGTGTGTTTTCGGTGCGGCTGCAGGTGCGCGTTACTCCGGCGGCGTCGACGAGAACAAATGATTCAATGTTGCTGATGAATGGTTTCATTTTCAGCCCGCGACCATGCGCGTTGGCCGCAATTGTCCCTGACATTGTCAGTCGATCCGCGCCGGTTTGTTTTTGTGCGATTCCCCAGGACCGCTTAGCCCCGCTTTGCCGCGCCAGATAGCCGTCGATCAGCTGCGGCCATTCGATGCCCGCCTCAACCTCGATTATTCCAGTGTCGCGATTAAAATTTAATATTCGATTCAGCTTTCTTACATCGATCAGCGTTGTGTCGCTGCCGAATTCCTGCCCGCCCATGGCGTGGCGTCCGCCGCAGATGGAGATAGTCTTCCGATTTTTTTGCGCCGTGCGAATTATCTCGTGAACGTCTTGCTGCGATCGTGGCTGCAGAATTTCTGAAACGCGAGTGGGATTTAGTTGAGCATGTACATCGTTAACTTCCACCGATTCAGGCGATGCCCGCAGCCGGTGAGCCACAACGCCAGACGCAAAAAAAGCAGTCGTGGCGGTCATGAATTGGCGCCTTGAAAGCATCTATTTCTGTAAATGTTCCTATTAAGCTGCGAATCGCTTTCTAGAATAAGAATGGTATGAGACGCCACGTCCGATTCATGTATTGCTTGTAAACGTCGCCAAGTGCGGAACTGAGCGCCTGCTCCTCAATCGGTATGCGATAAAAATACGCGCATCCCAAGCAGGACAGAGCGGCGACGAGCCCCGCCCAGTTTCCCAGCGCCAAACCGAATCCCAACAGACTCAAAAGCGCGCCGCTATAGGAAGGATGGCGGACATAGCGGTAAGGCCCCGCTTCGATTAAAGTGTGCCCGCCCTGTATCGCGACATCGAACGTAAAATATTTCCCCAAAATTGCCGCAGAGTACCAACGAAGCGCTACGCCCAGCAACATAAAACAAATTCCGACCAGGAAGACTGAAGTTCGTTTCCACGACATCGCAGCGTGCGGCAAAAATAAGGACAGCAAAACAGCTATCGCTATACCAACCGACCAAAGGATTACGATGAGGTGGAGGGAACCGTGGTCACGGGCGTGTGAGGAATCGCTCGACTGCTTAACTTTCCAGGCAACAACTTCCGGCAATATCCAGGCTATACATGCAATCCAGAAGATTGCAGTGAGTATCGGTCTAACCGACAACGGCAAATTGAGCATGGTTCGCGCTAGCGACCGACCATTTTTTGCAGATTTTCCGGGTATCGAGCCCCTTGCACTGTAATCTTCGAGACGGCGCTCTCGATTTGGCGGAGATCGTCTGGTGTGAGTTGTACGGAAACCGCTCCGATATTTTCTTCGAGGCGCGCCACTTTAGTGGTGCCGGGGATCGGAACAATCCAGGACTTCTGGACCAGCAGCCAAGCCAGCGCGATCTGAGCCGGTGTCGCCTTCTTTTGTTCTGCGAGCCTGCTGAGCAGATCAACCACGGCTTGATTTGCTTTACGAGCCTCTGGGGTAAAGCGAGGAACGATGTTACGGAAATCGGTACTATCGAACTTTGTGTTCTCGTTGATCTTGCCGGTAAGGAAGCCTTTGCCAAGCGGGCTAAATGGAACGAATCCAATCCCGAGTTCCTCGAGCGTAGGTATCATTTCCGCTTCAGGCTCTCTCCACCACAGCGAGTATTCGCTTTGGAGTGCAGTCACCGGCTGAACCGCGTGCGCGCGACGGATCGTCTGTACACCTGCTTCTGAAAGCCCGAAGTGCTTCACCTTGCCTTGCTGGATCAGCTCTTTCACAGTTGCGGCAACGTCTTCGATGGGCACGTCCGGGTCAACACGGTGCTGATAGAACAAATCGATGACATTCGTCTTGAGGCGCTTCAGCGAGGCCTCCGCGACTTCCTTGATGTGCTGTGGCCGGCTATCCAGCCCGGACTGTTTGCCGGTGTTCGGATCAATTTTGAACCCGAACTTGGTGGCGATCACCACCTGGTCGCGGAATGGAGCAAGGGCTTCGCCCACGAGTTCTTCGTTAGTGAACGGGCCATATATTTCTGCAGTATCGAAGAATGTCACGCCGCGTTCGACGGCCGCGCGAATCAGGGAGATCCCTTCCTTTTTTTCCACGGCGGGCCCTAAACCGAAACTTAGTCCCATGCAGCCGAGCCCTATAGCCGAAACTTCCAAGTTGCTTTTTCCAAGTTTGCGTTTCTGCATTGCTCCCTCCATCCTGACGCAACGATACAATGGCCAACGTCAGCATCGCAATTGAGGCCTTAAATAATGGTGGCTGTAGTGCCTGGACCCGGCGTTCTATACATGTCACGCGAAGTATGGCTCAGGGGCGGGTATCTGGGCGCTGATCCTCGTTAAGATATATATAAACTATTTAATTACACGCGGTTCTCATAGGTATATCATCCACGAACACACGTCCCCATTTTCTCAATTCAAGAAAACATGAAGAAGTTTAAGGAGACTCGCCATGACACAAACCAGACTCCTGAAGACCGTGGGAGTCATCACGGCATTCGCTGTCATTATTCTCGCGGGAATGGTGAATAGCTCGAAGCGCGTCGGAGCGCGTGACGAGGACACGTCTGACCAGAGAGAGGAATCCAGGATTCGACGCGGCTTCGACATCGCTCCGGTGCCTCTGAACCTGCAGGGCAAAAACCGGGCCTTGGTAGGATTGGGCAGCTATATCGTCAACGCTGTGGGCGACTGCAACGGCTGTCACTCGGCAGGCCCGCCAACAGAATTTGCCCCCGGCGGCAACCCCTATCAGCTTTCCCCGCCGTTTAGCGGAAAAGAAGCGATAAATACGGCGAACTATCTAGGTGGAGGGCGAGATTTTGGCCCGTTCGGGGCACCTCCGCAAATTCCGCACCTTTACTCGCGCAATTTGACACCGGACAAAACGGGACTGCCTGCCGGAGGCCACACCTACGAGGAGTTCGTCGAGATCATGAGGGAAGGCACCGATTTCGATCACATACATCCAAGTTGCACAGGCCCCGGTACTCCTGCCAATTGTCTCGCGCCACCCTTCAACGGCAATCTGCTGCAGGTCATGCGATGGCCGTTTTTTAGGAACATGACCGACCATGAGCTCCGCGCGATCTACGAGTACTTGAGCGCGATCCCCTGCAATCCGGGCAAGGTGATTGCAGGCGCGCCTTATTTGCTGAACGTCTGCGAATAGTGCGACGCATTTAGCGGCGATCACTGCGGCTCACAACAGCAGCGACGCTCGGCGCGTCTACTGAATGTAAGCAACGACGTTGCTGTATGTCGGGAACGAGGTGTATCACTTTTCCCCGGCTCACGAGCTAACCCACACTCGCGTTGACACTGCGCGGAGCGTCGTCAATACTTTGAGGACATGATTGGCCAGTTGCGCGGAAGGCTTGCCGAAAAAAGACCGAATCAAGTATTGGTGGATGTGGGCGGCGTGGGTTACGTGGTGCAGGTGCCGCTATCCACATTTGCCGCTCTGGGCGAACTGCACACCGAAGTGACACTATTGATTCATACTCACGTGCGCGAAGACGCGCTATCGTTGTATGGATTTGTTTCCTCGCGTGAGAAACACCTTTTCGAAATGCTGCTTTCCGCGTCCGGCGTGGGGCCTAGCCTAGCGCTGAAAATTTTGTCGGGCATGAGCGTCGACGAATTAGTGCCGGCCATTCGCGGAAGCGATCTGGGGCGCTTGACGCAGATACCGGGAGTGGGCAGAAAAACCGCCGAGCGCATGGTGGTGGAATTAAAAGACAAACTCGACGCGGTGATCGTGGAAACAGAAAGACCGGCACCGAGTTCACCCGCGGGCGTCGAGGCCGATGTCGTTTCGGCGCTGGTGAACCTGGGCTACGACGCGCGCGTAGCGGAAAAAACAGTCGACGAAGCGCGCAAGGAATCCGGGTCAGCCAATTTTGAAAAATTGCTGCGCGCTGCGCTGCAAGCGCTGAGCCAGAGCAAGGGCCGCGCCGCGAGAACTTCCTAAAATGCCAGACGGAACCGCAAAACGAACGATCGGCAAGACCGCGGAGCGCATCGTATCCGCGCAAGCTTTCGACGAAGACGCGCGCATTGAAGCCAGCGTGCGGCCCAAACGGCTGGACGAATACATCGGGCAAAAGCGCGTAAAAGAAAATATTCAGATTGCCATCGAGGCGGCCCGCAGCCGCGCTGAAGCGCTCGACCACGTGCTGTTGTATGGGCCGCCGGGGTTGGGCAAGACCACGTTGGCGCAGATTATCGCCAACGAGCTGCAAGTGCCGATCAAGACCAGCGCGGGGCCGTTGCTCGAGCGCAAAGGAGATTTAACCGCGATTCTTACTTCGCTGGAAACCAAGGAAGTATTTTTTCTGGACGAAATTCACCGCTTGCAACCGGCCGTGGAAGAAGTGCTGTACCCCGCGATGGAAGATTTTCGTGTCGATTTGATCATCGGGCAAGGGCCGGGCGCGCGCATCCATCCTTTTCAGTTGGGGCACTTCACCTTGATCGGCGCGACCACGCGCGCTGGATTGATCACCGCGCCGTTGCGCTCGCGATTTGGGATTGTTCACCGCCTGGATTTTTACGAGCCGGCTGATCTGCTGATTATTATTCGGCGCTCGGCAAAAATTTTGAATATTGAGATGGACGAAGCAGGCGCGGAGGAAATCGCGCGACGCTGCCGCGGGACACCGCGTATCGCCAATCGATTGTTGCGGCGCGCGCGCGACTTCGCGGAGGTACGCGCGGCGGGCCGCATCACTCAGGCGGTAGCGCAGGAAGCGCTCGCCATGCTTGGTGTGGATGAACAGGGGCTTGATGAGGTGGATCGCAACCTGATGCTCGCGTTGCTCGATAAATACGGCGGCGGCCCGGTGGGCGTCGGTACGTTGGCGGCCGCGCTGAGCGAAGAAGAAGACGCCATCGAAGAAATTTACGAGCCGTATTTAATGCAGATTGGCATGATCGATCGCACCCCACGCGGCAGGATGGCGACTCCACGGGCCTATGAATATTTTGGCAGGGACCTGCCCAGGCGCCAGCCGCGGCTATTTTAATTTTCTGCGCGATCATGAATGGCGCGTCGGTCTCCTTGTTGTCGCTAGGAACTCTAATCTCCCCGAAGAGAATTGAATCGCAACATTTGGCGCCGAGATATAAGTGCAAAAAATAAAACCTGAAATTGTTTTCTTATCACTGGGCTCGAATGTCGGAGACCGCGAGAAAAATGTTCGCGTCGCGATTGCTGCCTTGCCCGAATTGGGAGTGCAAATACGAAAAGTTTCATCGATTTATGAGACGGAGCCCGTGGACCTCTTGGACCAGCCATGGTTTTTGAATTGTGTGGTGGAGGGAGAAACAAACGTGCCGCCGCCAGCGCTGCTGAGAGAGCTGCGAGAGCTAGAACGGCGCATGGGCAGCAAAAAGCCGGTGGCGCGCGGCCCAAGGCTGATCGATCTGGATATTTTGGTCTACGGCGGACAGACCATTGACTCGCCGGAATTGCAGGTGCCGCACCCACGCCTGCATTTGCGGCGCTTCGTGCTGGCCCCGCTGGCGGAGATAGCGCCAGACTTAAAGCACCCATCGTGGAGCGGAACCACGGCGCAATTACTCGCCACCACTGACGACAAAAGCGCCGTGAAAAAGATTAGCGCTGATTTGCCAGCGCCCGGCCAATAGATGATGAAGCAGCTCAGTTGGGCGGAACGTTTCCATTCCGCCCCTTGCGGAACACTCGAAAACAATTTAACTGGTGCGGTGAAGCAGCAGACGGTGCAGCGTCATCGGCTTGGGCTCCAAGGCCTCCAGCTCAATTTGCGCCAGCCGCCCTTGCGTGATTTCGGACCTGCGGTAAACGCCGGGCTCACTTTCCACTTGCTCACGACCGCGCAAGCGGCGCAGAAATTCGTCGGCATCATCGCGCGAAGCGACTTCGCGAACGGTGGGCCGGGCCAGTGCTTCAACTGCATAGCTACGGAGAAGCTTGGTCCAGTAGTGATGAAAGAGCTCACTGGAAGCGAAGATGTCGCTCCAGGCCACTTCTCCTCCATAGGCGACGACCACCCCGACAATGTGTTCACCCTTGCTGTCTGTAGTGGCACGCGCAAAGCGCCGCTGTATTTCATCGACGAAGCCGTCGACAGAAACGCCAACCCTGCTGTTTTGATACATTTTTGAGTAAGACTGCGTTGGAGCAGCGCTGGCCACGACCTCAGCGAGATCCGTAGCGGCGATGCGCGGCGCCGCACCGGCGACGGTAACACTCGAGGTAGTTCCTTTTCGTACCGATTCCCACACCTCGGTCTGGCTCTGGTTCACTGCAGCTTGTTCCCTAACGCTGGGATGAACCATGGTATTGGCGGCGCTGAATTGCAATCCGGAGGACCAGCGACCGTGCTCCACGCAGAACACGTCCAACGGCAACGGATCGGCCCCGGGAGCGACGATGCGATCTTTGGCGATGATGCGATCCTGTTTGCCCCCGCTAACGAGTTCACCAGCTAGAAGAAGAACGGGCCGCTTCCCTCGGTTTATCAAAACTAGTTGGTTGACCGACGCGCCAGTGTTGTATTGCGGCAATGGAACACCGCGGCTGCGCGCCATGCCCTTGCTGCCCTGCTCGCGGACAACGACATCACCGCTGGAAAGACCCTCGTCCAATGTTACGAATGCACTGGTATCCCGTGAAACAGAACTGGCGACCGGAAAAATAGAGATATTTTCGTACGTGATGGGATCGAGAAGGCGCCAATCTCCCTCCGGTTTGGGTTGCGAACCGGCCGACCCTGATCCAGCCCATACGAATGTGGCACTTCCTAACGCGCTGATTCCGAGAAGAGTGCCTGCGAAGGCACTCAGTAGCGAGCGTTCCATGTCAAACCTCCTGTGCGTGAGCGCACGGGATTAGAACGAGCCACTGGTGAAATCTTGCAGCGCGAACTCGGAATTTGCCCGAGAAGAAGAAGCGAAAAGAAGAAATTGCGGTCCGAGATGGGCTACCCGTTGGGGTCGCCGAGATTCGTGCGCGGTTTGTGGCGCTTGCCTAAACTGGCTTCCTGGCGCTCGTACTCCGCCACCTCTTCCTCTGAGTAGGAGTAGGAGTCGCGTGATGCGAACATGCTCTTGTTTGTGCGACTGGCTTCCAGCTTCTTTTTGCGCACCACGCCGAATTCCCGACTAACCTGCCGGAGCGGAGCGGCGATGGCGTGCACTTCGAATAGCAGGTCGCTGACTCTTTGAATCAAATCGTGGAAATTAATCGGCCGCGCGACGTACGGAAGACGCGCTTGCTCCAGCAATTGCACATATTTGACGTCCGCCATTTCCGGAACGATATAAAGCACGCGGATGCGCCCGCCTTCTTCCGCGGGAACGGAGGCCAGTTCCTGCAAGGTAATAAATGCCGCGCTGTCTGTGCCGGTGACGGCCACGTTGGCTACTACCAGGGCCCACTCGCCGTTGCGAAGTTCGTTCAAAAGAAGATTGGTGTCGGTGACGATGTGGACTCGCCAGCCTTCGGAATCGAGAAGCTGGCGAACAGCCGTGGCGTTTTCCGCGTCCTCTTCGAGAACAAGAATCGCCACCTGGCGAGGTTTTTCAGAGCCTGTTGCCATCTCTCGATTATAACCGCTGGATAGGCGCGCCGATTTTGCAAGAGTTCAGGTGCCGCGTATCGGCCAATAAACAAAGCACGATTGCGCCGTTCGCGTTTCAGAGCGCGAATCGGCTACGCGGTTAGCGATTGCCTGCTGATAAATCGGTATCAATGATGAGCTGGCGGAGGTGTCGCCGGCGCGGTGTCGGTGCTTTGCAGATGGCAGCCTGCGGCCAGGGATTTTTTGCCATCCGATTTGGAAGAACGCTCGAGTGTGCCGACGTCATCTTTATTGCGCCAGACCACGGCACCATCCGTATATTTCTCACCATCGGATCCGTCGGCCTGCTGCAGGTTGTAAGTGTGGCCTTTGAAGACTACGTGAGCCTGTTTTGCATGTAAGTTGACCACCACTTTAGCGTCTCCGTCGCATGTGTACGTGAGGCGGCGCCAGGTGCGCATCATGTGCGCTGAAGGAGAAGCGCCACTGGCGGGATTGGCTGGAGTGACCGGCGCGGTGGGAGCGCTTGGAGAATTAGGGGCCGGTTGCGACGGTGGAGGTATGGGGCCAGGATCGCGCGGCGGTTGTTGCGCTCGCAGCGGCGGCGCCATTAATAGGATAAGAGCGAGGGTCGCATAAACGATCGTGCCGTAAGCGATGGATGTTTTCGTTACTGCAGTTGCCCAAATATTCCTGACCATGATTTGTTCTCCCGACTTCCTACTGACCGACTACTAAATCGGTCCCGTCCTGGTAACGGCGGGGCGCGCTGCCGTCCCAGAAAATCCGGTAAGTCACCGAAGAAGTGGCCGTCATGCGACGAGTATAAAAGATTTGGATACCGTCGCGGGACCATTCGCCGTGGCTCGACCACTGCTCCGGAGGCGTCAGAACGACACGTCGCTTGGCGCGAATTTCATACAGGAAAATTCCGGCCGCATCGGCGGGGGCGCCGGCCGGCGCGGTAAAATACTTTGCCGAGACCAACAGCAAATCCGGGTTCACCGGATTGATGCGAATGGTGTCCGAATCCGATACCCGGAAAGCGTCTCCGTAGATTTCTTTTAACGGCACAGATTGTTGCGGCCGGTCATCGCTAATCCAGTAAAAGTTCTGCGCGTCGTTGGCGAGCGCGGTATGCACGTCAACCCAGCCTTGCAGCGCATCAACAGTCCCGTTGTAAAGCGGAGTTGCAGTTTCTGGCGTGCTAATAGGGGAAGCCACTACACGCCATTTCTGATCCTGCGATTGCAAATACGCAAAGCGCGAATCATCCGGCGACCAGAAGGCTTCGCGCACTGTGCCATGAACCAAGTCTTTTGAGCGGGCGGTATCGAAATCGTAGATCACGATGGTGCGCTCGGAGCCCATCTTGGAATCGTTTCTTGTGTAGAGAAGTTTTTTGCCGTCGTGAGAAAGCGCCAACTCCGTGCCGGCAACGGGGATAATTTTTTTGGCCGCGCCCCGGCTGACAATAATTTTGCCGCCGGAAGTCACGTAGGCGACCGCCGTGGGAGCTTTAAAATTTGTGATGGAGGTAACCGGCGGTTTTTTCTTTTCTGTGTCGTCGTCATCCGCGCTCTGATTTACGATTTTCGGAAAAAGTTCCGCGGCAACGCGCGCGCAGCCGCGGAGTGTGCCGATTTGCCCGTGTTCCAGCACGATGCGAAATGCGTTCTTTGCGATAGTCGAAGAAGGCGTAGCGGAAGTCGCCGGTTTTCCCGCCGGTATAGCCTTCGGTACAATCTCTGGAACCGCGGCTGCCGCCGAATCAATGCAAGCTTCCCGCGTGAGATGGATGGTTACATCCGCGCCGGTGGCAATATCTTTCGCGCGATAGACCCATGCGTCCGGCGAACCTTCCTGGCTGACATTGGCGGGCTCAAGGGCGATGGGCGGGTAATTGCCGCGGTCAAAGCGCTCCGGACCTTTCTGGCCGATGAGCACACTCCAAACCGGATCGCTGCCGTGGCCGAGAAGAAGGATGGGGTAGTGCGTTGATTGCGGGCTCGGTGGAGCTTGCGCGGGCTTTGGCACATCAGATGATTGCTGAGGCGGCTTTGCGGATTGCTGCGCGAAAGATGTTCTGACTTGGACTGTGACGCAGAAAAGCAACGCGCATGTCAGGCAGAGTAAACGCGGAAACATACTCGGTGTATTCCTCCACGGCGCGCGATTCAAGACTATAAGGCTACGGCAGGATACTCTGCGGAAGCGAGTGAGGCAATTCGTGGCGCATGCGCATACGAATTAATACAGCTCGTTATAGAAGGAAAAGTGTTGCAGCGAATCAAAAGCGAAAATAGTTCTTGACTAGGCGAACAAAAAGCGAAATACTGCCGCCGTGCTTTGAGGTGGGTTATGTCCCCTGTTCCGTTCCCCTCGCCGGCGAGAGCTTTCACTCGACGGCGCATCGCATCACCAACCACCGCATCTCTCTTTCCCGATGGCCCTGACACGCAAAGCCCAAAGAATGGGACCGCAGACCTTGCCCCGGTCGCTGGCGGTCCACACAACAGCAACACGGGTACGAACGTGGCGGATTGCCCCCCGTCACCCGCGGTATCGGCAGGTCCCCAAAACCTGTCAGAGACCGGTACCCGTGCTGCTATTGTGGCGCCTGTCAACGGCGTAAATCCACCGTTGGTAGGTATCGCCCGCCTAGCAGCAAAATCTCCTCCGGCGGAAACGCGCCGGAGCTCGACGGAGCGGCCGGAATATTTTCTGTTGCCGGTTAAATCCATTCTGAACCGCTGCGATTCGCAGCGTGTGCCGTTCGAATGGACCATTAATCCCTATCGCGGCTGCGAATTCGGCTGCCATTACTGCTACGCGCGGTACACCCACGAATACATGGAGTTAGACGGCGGCGAGTTCGAGAAAAAGATATACGTGAAGAAGGACGCGGCGGCGCTGCTGGCGTGGGATGTAACGCGCAAATATTCCTATCAGTCGCAGGCCTCCGGCGGCGAGTACCCCGATCACATTGCCATCGGTACGGCGACCGACCCTTATCAGCCGGCGGAAAAGGAATACGGCGTCACGCGCGCGTGCCTCGAGGAATTGGCGAAACACGAAGGCCTGAGTATTTCGGTGATTACCAAATCCAATCAAATTGTGCGCGATATTGAGGTATTCCAGCGCATCGCGGCGCGTTCTTCGCTCTCTCTCAACGTAACGATTACCACCTTGCGGCCCAGGTTGGCGCGGTTGTTGGAGCCGCGAGCTCCGCGCCCGGATTTGCGCGTCGCGGCGGTAAAGCAATTGAGCGATGCGGGATTAGCCGTAGGAGTTTCAGCCTCGCCCCTCATCCCTGGAATAACCGATCGCGAGGGAGATTTGGAAGCGGTAGCTGCGGCAGTGCGTGCGGTCGGGGCACAATGGTTTTTCTCGAACGCTCTGTTTCTGATGCCCTCTTCCGCGAAGCAGTTCTTCCCATTTGTGCGGAAGAAGTTTCCGCGGCTAGCGAAGCAATATGAGGAGTGGTACGCGAAAAACGGCTATGCGCCTGAAGAATACCGCCGGAAGGTAGCGGAGCGGGTCGCGAAAATTCGCAAAGAGCACGGATTTTCAACGCGGCCGTGGGAGGAGAGGACCAGACCGGGGCCTTGTTCGCAGATGTCGCTGTCGTGGAATGGCGGAGCCGGGAATCGGGGTCTGGAGCAAATTCAAAGCTGTTCACTGAGTAAGGCGAGTTAGGTTCCGGCAAGAAACGGGTGTAACGAGGTGAAGATAGCTTTTAGGCCATGATGACTTTGTTCTGGAAACGGCGCGCCGCGACGATCAGCAAAAATGTGCCCATGGCGAAAAGCGCCAGGCCGTCGATCCATAAATGTTGGATCCCGGCACCGCGCAGAATAATTCCTCGCGTGATGTTGATGAAATAGCTGGCCGGAACGAAATAACTGATGACGCGAAAAAAAATGGGCATGGTTTCGCGCGGAAAGATATAGCCGGAGAAGAAAATGCTGGGCAGGATGGTAACAAACGCGAGCTGCATGGCCTCGCCCTGTGTGCCTGCTTTACTGGAAATTAAAATGCCCAATGAAAGCGACACGAACAGGTAGGGCAATGAGAGCAATGCGAGAAGCAAAACGCTGCCGTGGATCGGCACCTGAAAAATGAACCGCATGCAAGTAAGAATCAGGCAAAGCTCGGTAAAGCCGATGAAGAAATACGGCAGTAATTTCCCCAGCAGCAAACCGAAAGGGCGCACCGGTGTGACGAAGAGTTGCTCAAGAGTGCCGCGTTCCTTTTCGCGCACGATGGCAAAAGCGGTAAGAAAGGTGGTGACGTTGAGCAGCAAGATGGCGGTGAGCCCGGGCAACAGAAAATTTGGAGAACGCGAGTCCGGGTTGAACAGTAATTTCGGTCGCATGTCCACGGCGAAGGAGGCGTGGTCAGTAAGGACGCGGCGAAGCGATTCGTCGAGCCCGATGGCCGTGGTTACGTTAATGGCCTGACCTGCGACAGACGAGTCGGAGCCATCAATGAGCACCAAAACCTGCGCGCTCATGTTGTGTATCAGCCGGTCGGAATAATCCACGGGAATTTTTATGCCCACGCGGGCCCGCCCGGAGACGATGTCATCGTTCAGATCGTGGTCGTTGGTTACATAGTCGATGATATTGAAGGTGTCGGAATTTTTGAGGCGGTCGATAAGCTCGCGGCTTTCGCGGCGGCCGTCGCCATTGAAAACCACGGTGTGAACCTGGCGCACATTGGTATCGATGCCAAAGCCGAGCACAAACATTTGAATCAGCGGGATGAACAGCGAAAAAAACAGCGTGGCGGAATCACGCCGCACGTGCAGCACTTCTTTGTAAAAAACCGCGCCGAATCCGCGAAAGAGATTATTCACGGGCAGCCTCCAGTTGCGACTGGTGTTTGTAGGTAAGTTCGACAAACACATCTTCCAGGCTGGGCGTGAGCGGACGGATTTCGTTCACAGTGATATCGTTTTTGAGCAGTTGCGCGCGAAGGTCAGGCAGGTCGTAACGATCCTCCACCAGCGCGTGGATGGATTCGCCAAAAATTGTGGCGCTGCGAATTCCGGGAATTTTGCGCGCCACCTTAAGCGCGCGGGTCACTTCAGGAGTGCTGATTTCTACGCGCTTCGTGCCGGCGGGCTGCACCTCGGGAATTTTTTTCAGCTCGACGGGAGTGCCATCGGCAATCAGTTTGCCGTAATAGATGTACGCGACGTGACTGCAGCGCTCGGCTTCGTCCATGTAATGCGTGGTGACAAAGAAGGTGATGCCGTGGCCGGACAGCTCGAACAGCAAGTCCCATAGCTCGCGCCGGGCGACAGGGTCAATGCCCGCCGTGGGCTCGTCGAGAAACAAAAGCTTAGGCTCGTGCAGCATGGCGCAACCCAGTGCTAGACGCTGCTTCCATCCGCCAGATAGGCGAGCGGCGAGGCGATTCATGTACGGCGCCAACCCATTGAGTTGCACGATTTCATCCATGCGCTGCTTCATGCGCGCCGGTGGCAGGCCGTAAATGCGCCCATAGAATTGCAAGTTTTCGGTGACCGTGAGGTCGTCGTATAAACTGAATTTTTGAGACATGTAGCCGATGCGCTCGCGCACCGATTCCGCATCTTTGCGTACGTCCAGGCCTTCAACCCAAGCGTCTCCTTCGCTGAGAGGCAGCAGGCCGGTAAGCATTTTTATAACGGTGGTTTTGCCGCTGCCATTAGGGCCCAGGAAGCCGAAAATTTCTCCTTTTTCGACGCGGAAGCTCACGCCGTCCACAGCGACGAAGTCGCCAAACCGGCGCATCAGGTTTTTAGCCGAGATGGAGGCGTCCCCTGGGTGTTGTCCGTTATTGGCAGGCATAAAATTTAATTCGCGGCTTTCAACTTCACGTCAGCCGCCATGCCGCTACGCACGCCTCCGGTGGTGTCATTGACGCGAACTTTTACGCCGATTACTTCGTGTACCCGTTCGCTGCGAGTCTGCACATTGCGAGGAAGAAATTCGGATTGCTGATTAATTTGCTCCACGACGCCGTTGAAAACGGTATTGGGAAACGAGTCGACGCGGACTTCCGCCTGCTGGCCGATGCGCACGTGGCCGATTTCCGTTTCGGGGATGTAAATGCGTACATACACCTGATCGCGCTCCAGCAGCGTGGCCACCGGCGTATTCGGCGCAATGAGATCTCCCGGGCGGACGTCCAGCACTTCCACCGTTGCATCCGAGGGGGAAACAACCTGCGCTTCGCGCGCGCGTGCTGCGTCGTAGTTGTAAGCCGCTTTGGCGAGGTCGATATCTTCGGCGCGGCTACCACGTTCGAATTTTTCCTGGGTTGCCAGCATCGAGCGATAGCGCGCTTCCGCGGAGGCGATTTCTTCCGGGCGGTAGCCGCGTTGCAGCTCGGCCAATTTTTGCTGCGCATTTTTTTGCTGCGCGGCGGCCACTTTCCAGGCAGCTTCAGCCGCATCCCGTTGCTGCCGCGAGACCAGATCTTTTTTCGCTAAAGCGTCATAGCGGTCGAAATCATTGTGGGTGCGAACTTCTTCCGCATTGGCGCGATCAAGGTCCGATTGAGCCGCGGCGATATCTTCGCTGCGATAGCCGTTCTTGCGTTGCTCGTATTCCGCTTTGGCCTCGGCGGCGGCGGCGCGCGCCTGGGCAATATCTTCGGGACGCGAACCGGTGTGCGCTTTTTCCCACGCCGCTCGTGACTGCCCGAGAGCGGCTTGCAGTTCCTTGTCGTCAAAGGTAACCAAAACCTGGCCGGCTTTTACGGAATCGCCCTCGCGCACGAGCACCTTGTCGATACGCCCGCCAACTTTGGAGCCCACGCGGATGTAACGCGCTTCAACGGTGCCGGATCCTTGCAACGTGGAATCATTGCGCCGCTGAAACCATCGAGCGGAGACCACCGCGGCGGTAACGAGAGCGATCAACACAACTAAAATCGCAATATTCTTACGCCTCATGTTGCGCCTCCTGCTGTTCTCGAGGCGCTACAACGTCACGCGGCGACAAACCCTGCCAAAGAACGTCGAGCGCGGTGCCTATGCGGGTGGCCAGCGAATCGTCTCCATATAATGACCACACCAGCAGAGTGCCGAAAACTGTTTGGCGAAATACCTGAGCAATGTCACCCGCAGGCAGATCGTTGCGCAGTTCGCCGCGCTCCTGGCCGATTTGTACAAACTCACTTAGCAACTGATGTCCTCGAGCCTGGTTGGTCCGCATACCTTCCCGAACCGGAGTACTCGACAAATTGGCGAGAAGCAGGGCGCGGACTAGGGAAGGATTGCGGCCAGGCTCTTCGGTCATGCGTACAGCAAGGGTCCGGAAGAAATGCGGGACCGGTTCGTTAGTATTCCGTGCGCTTTCGATGATCGATTCCAGCTTGCCCAGTTGCATTTCGGCGAACGCCAGTAACATGTGATCTTTGCTGGGGAAGTAATTGAAAAACGTGCCTTTACCAACATCGGCGGCGTTGGTAATGTCCTCCACCGTGGTGTCAGCGAAGCCATTCTCAGCGAAGAGGTCTAGGGCAGCACGAAACAGGCGTTCCCGAATTTGCGAAGAGCGCCGCTGTCGACGACCCGTAGTGGCAGCTGAAAATGAGGAGTTTATGCGCGTATGACCGTTGGCCATATATGACTATAAGTCATATTGGGCTGCTTCGCGAGCATTTTAATGACGCTGAGGCTCAATAACGACCGGGAAAAAGCAACACCCAAGCCGCTGTTCGGCTGGGGCGTTCACTTTCGTTAGTGTGGCCCTTCGCGATCTAGGAGAGGCACAGATACCCGTTAGTCTTCGCGCAATGATCGCGGATCAGAAGTGTTCTTCGGGCTGCGACGGTCGAGATAGGAAATCATGCGCTGCGCCGCTTTAGACACTTTTACTTTATTGCCAAAGATGATGTCGTGAGCGTCGATTTCTCTCCCATAAACTCGCGCATTTGCGTCATTATCCGGTCGCACGCTGGCGCCTGCCAACGAAACTCCGGCAAAGAGCCCGCGCGAGCGCGAGTAGCTGAGAACTTCGGCGCGCAGCGCTGCATCCGTGGAAGCTTCGGCGGTGCGGCCCTTGGGGCCAGCGGCAATCGAGGCGTCCGCACCCAGCTTCACTTTGTTCTTGAGCATGGAGTGGGCGCCGCGAGGATTCATCACCAGCAAGACGAAGTCTGTGGCTTGTCCGCCGATCTGAAACCCGACGCTGCCGCCCTCCAAAATCATCATAGCCGGGGGGCTCCACGGGCCGCTGTAATGCTCGCCGGTGCGGCAAGTCATAGCGCCGCGGCCATAACTCCCACCGACGACAAAGGCCGCTTTAAGGACGGATGGAAAAACAATGATGCACTCGGCTTTATCGATCAGGTCTTGCGGGATGTCTTCGGGAATATCCATGATTTCCCGCAACACCGTGCCGCAATTCTGAAGACGTTGTGCTTCTTTTGAATCTGCGCCGGACAATGGCAGTGCGAGCGTGGCCAGAGCCAGCAACGAAAGCATTCGCTTCATATTCCATTCACCTCGTCTTCGATTTTTAACGCAATAGTTGGAAAAACGGTTAACGTGGACGCGACCGGCGGACTTTCCGTTCTCAGACCCAAGTACGCATCGCCAATGTTGCGCGAGCGCTCTAAGGGGAGTGATCCGCGGCGCTTCGACTATACTTTCGTTGGCCGTAATTTACCAGCAGGGAGCGGAATGAATATCGGGCGAGCGAGTTTAAAATGCGCTGCGGCGACATGGGTATTTGTGCTTGGTGGCTTGTTTTTAAATGCGCCCGCATCACTGGCACAAAAGAAAAAACACCACGCCGGCAGCGCAGCGAGTCCGGCGACCGCTAGGTCGCGCTTCGCGACGAGGGTAGACACGCTGCTCGGAGCCGAACCTGCCAGCAAGGGCGAGTGGGGCCTGTTGATAGCCGATGCGGAAACCGGCGAAACGCTGTACGAGCAGAATGCAGCGAAATATTTTGTGCCGGCATCGAATATGAAGCTGTTTACCACCGCGCTGGCGCTGGACAAACTTGGCCCGGAATTTCGCTTTCATACCACCTTGGAAAGTACGGGCGTTGTTACGCCGGAGGGCGAGTTGAGCGCGGACCTGGTGCTGGTGGGCCGAGGCGATCCCAATCTTTCTAATCGCAAATTCCCATTTAATTTGAAAGAAGAATTCGATGGGCCGCCGGAAAGTGTCCTGGCGGAGCTTGCCGACGCTTTGGTGGCCAAGGGTATAAAGAAAATGTCCGGCGACGTGGTCGCAGATGACAGTTATTTTCCGAGGGAGCGCTATCCCAATGGCTGGGAAATTGACGACATGGTCTGGGAATACGGCGCGGCGATTTCGGCGCTGGTAGTAAACGACAATACCGCAACGGTGACCCTTACACCGGGACAGGCGGCGGGTGATGCCGTGCAGGCCGTGGTGGCGCCGCGCTCGCTAGACTTTGTCGTGGACAATCAGGTGACCACCAGCGCGGCCAATGTCAAAGCCGATTTGACGTTGACGCGCGCGCCTGGCGCGCACCTGGTGGTGGTGCGCGGAACGCTGCCGGAAAAAAGCGCCCCGCGAAAATTGGTGCTCGCGATTGAGCAACCCGCGCTGCATGCGGCCAAGTTATTAACGGCGCTGCTGGAGCAACGCGGCGTGGAAGTTAACGGCGGAGTGCGCGCGCGACACGAGTCCATTATGGTTGAGGGCGTCACGCCCACGGTTCTGGCGGAACATGTATCGATACCCTTAGGCGATTCCGTGAAGCTGGTGAACAAGATTAGCCAGAATTTGCACACCGAAGTGTTGCTGCGCACCGCCATGCGGCAAGCAGGCACTTGGAATTCTTTCGATGACATCGCGAAATTTGCGGCGGACTTTTACGCCAAGGTGGGGATTGCTCCTCAGGACGTGATCCAGACCGACGGGTCGGGATTGTCGCGGCACGACATGGTCACTCCGCGAGCGATGCTTACCTTGTTGCGTTACGCGCAAACGCGGCCGTGGTTTGAAAGTTTTTTTGCGTCGCTACCGGTAGCTGGAGTTGACGGCACGTTGGAAGAGCGCATGAAGAATACGCCCGCAGCCGGAAGAGTGCATGCCAAGACTGGATCGGTGGAGCACGTCAGAGCGCTGTCGGGATTCGCGGATACGGCCGGCGGCCGCAGATTGGCTTTTTCTTTTATGACCAACAACGAATACGGGAAAAATCATGAGACCACGGATGCGATGAACGGACTCTGCCTGGCGATGATCGAAGAATTTAATGCCGTGCCCGCCAAACGCTCCCGCGAACACAAGCAGCCGCATTAAGCAGCAGGAAAAATGAACAAGGAAATGATTGTCAGCGTGTTTGGGAGTTCGCGGCCGCGCGAAAATGATCCGGAGTATGCAGAGGCGCGCGAGTTGGGGCGCGCGCTGGCGGAAAAAGGCCTTGCGATATGCACCGGCGCGTACGGCGGAACCATGGAAGCGGTCTCTCGCGGCGCGAAAGAAGCCGGCGGTAAGACCTACGGGGTGACCGCGGAATTTTTTCCGGCAGCCCAAGCCAATAAATGGGTAGACGTGGAAGTACGCGTGAAAACCTGGCAAGACAGATTGTTTGAGATTATTCGTCTAGGCGATGGCTTTGTGGCTTGCAAAGGCGGCACCGGGACTTTGGCGGAACTGGCAGTGGCTTGGGAAATGATGAATAAGTCGGTGATGCCGCCGAAACCGTTTGTAGCGTTGGGCGAATTTTGGACACCGATTTTGCAATGTGTGCGTGCAGTAGAAGTGGCGCAGGAAAATCCCCGGGCGGAAATGCAGGCGCAGATTTTGAGAACTGTGCCCACGCCGGAAGAAGCCGCCGAGTTTTTGTGGAATAGTTTAAAAAAGGAAATGTAGGCGACCAATGTCGCGCACCGCCCTGGATGTGTTGGAATTCGACAAGCTGCTGGAATTGCTGCGGCAGAGAACCACTTGTGCGCCAGGGCGAAGATTTGTGGACGACTTGAAGCCTGGGATGGATCGCGACGCGACTACGGCGGCCTTGGCGTTGATTCGCGAAGCCCGGGAATGGCTGCGCGCGGCTCGCGAATTGGGATTTGGAGCGCTGGCCGACCCACAAAGCTGGCTCGAGCGTATTGACGGGCCGGGGATGGTGCTGCAGGCGAGCGAATTTTTGGATGCCGCGACTCTGCTGGAGACCGCCGGATGGTTGCGACAACAGTTTCGCGAAGAAGAGGCAAAATTCCCGCTGCTGGCGGCGCGTGCTGCGTTGAGCGAGTTCAAAGATTTGCTGGCGGTCATTCGCAGAAGCGTGCTGCCGAATGGCGAGATCAGCGACGATGCTTCGCCGGCGTTGCGGAGGATACGCGCAAGCATGACGCAGACGCGCGACGCCATCCAGAAAACACTGAAACATATTCTGCGCACTAAGAACGCGGAGGCCGGCGAAGACTACGTCACCTTGCGCAATGATCGCTTCG